>JAEEGF010399565.1_pt1 | contig 15496 bp, 11 predicted proteins | sample 9134171 | NCBI WGS metagenome assembly JAEEGF01 (sample SAMN16246542, study PRJNA631951) | gut metagenome | biome: gut microbiome; feature: rumen; material: AP-attached | host: Bos | place: Iran: Karaj | collected 2018-10 | reverse complement strand
CCGCAGGCTCGCCTGCTACACGTATTTTGTGCTTGTAATTATTTACGTTTGCCGCTACCGCGGCAGCACAAAATAAGTGTTTTCGTAAGTTGTTTTCACTCCTTCGCGCCGTTTTTTTTGTAATGTTGGCAACTTTTCAAAACTCGACATTCGGGCTATATAGTGCGTTAAAATAAAATTGATGGCGAAATATGCGAATTCTATGACGAAGTAACCATTTTTTGCCGATACATAAAGTGGATTATTATTTTTATTTAGGGCATAATAAGGATATGGACGAATCAGCTAATACAGACTTTGGAACTCAATTAAAGGACGCAATAAATACAAAAAGTCTCTGGTATGACAGCGAACTGCTGCCAAAACTCTCTGAAGACTACAGACTCCATTTAACAGCATTAAGAGTTCTTATTGAAGAATTAACAAAAAAATCTCTCATCACTCCTGATCCATATAAAAAGGACAAAAAGATTTCAGAAGTCAGCTGCCCTGACGACAGCGACTTTAACGATACAGAACGCTCTGTTAAACTGGGCACCCGCATTTCGGAATACGAAACAACCCTGGACTTTATCTGCAACTACATGAAGTTTTCATGCGAATATTTGACCATGGACAAGATTAAAAAGCTCCTTATGTTCAACAATGTTTTTAACTGGGAAAACCTTTCCATGAATTCCCAGAGAGCTAATTCCCGTGCCCTTGCCTATTGTGTAAATCAACTTAAAACCAGTGCAAATCCTATTCTTCTCAGCAACTTAAGTGATGCAATGTTTAAAACAACCCAGGCCCTTAAAGAAATTAATACAGGCTTAAAGGAACTGGCAAATTTCCAGAAAGAAAGATATAAACTGGATGTAAGAACAAACGTTATCGAATACAGCGGCTTCAGCAAAAGTTCATTCTGTAACACAACCGCTTTTATTGCCGAAATAAAAAAACACTGGACCAGCCGGATGCCAAAGAGGAATTTTGCATCTGAGTTAATTTCAGAAATTGCGGCAGAAGAAACCAGTCCTAACAAAGAAGATTTCCGTGCAAAGCTTTTAAAGGATCTTTCAATTCCAGAGAAAAAAGTAATTAAGAAAACACCTGTCATTGATACCCACGAAAATCTCATGGATGCAATCCGTACACTTGGCAGTCTTTGCAATCAGTATGAAATGGTTCTTCAAAAGATTAAGGACAACCATTCAGTTCTTGAAAGCGAACATCAGTCATTTTTTGACAAAATTGCAGCCTTTTTCAGAAACCTGTTCGGAAGAAAAGACCCGACGGAAGATTACGAACTTGTAATTGTAGACAAACAGTCCAATGCAAAAAAAATCGAAACTCTTAATTACAACACTTTCTATGACAGTCTGGAAAAAAGAACAGCTTACTATTCTTCAATCGCTATAAAAAATTCTCCAGGCTATTCAAAAATCAACATGCAGAAAGATCCTGCAATTCTGGATTTTTTACACAAGCAGATTGCTGACAATTACAGGCTCCATACAATTCTTACAGCCCTTGATGAATTTTTCAAAACTCAGACAAACACAAAAGACAGGGCAAGAATCCGCGGAATCAAAATGGAACTTACAACAATAAAAAATATTTTGATTAAGACAAATCAACTTTGCGCTGAATATACAGCTTACATAGATGAGCAGAAACAAATGGAGAAACTAGGCATAAATGAATAGAAGAAAATTACCCCTGATATTGTTTGCATCAGCACTTCTTTCAGTCAATATTTTATCCGCTGAAGATAACATCACAAATACAATTAATCCCAATATTCAAAGGGTCTTTCAGGTTTATACTCCGGGATGGGATTATGATTTGAATCCACAGACAGCCCAGTACGCTTCCGAAGCCCAGATTCTTAATTCTCTTTACGAAGGACTTTTCTGCTACAATCCAATGACAAGCGAAGCAATCGGCGCTTACTGCAAATCATACAAATTAAGCAGGGACAAAAAACGCTGGACCTTTACAATAAGGGAAGGTGCCGTATTCAGCAACGGAGATCCAATCACAGCAGAAACCTTTAAGGAATCTTGGCTGAATCTTCTTGCAAATCCAGATGCAGAATTCGCTTCATTTGCAGACTGCATACAGGGAGCAAAAGCCTTCCGCTCCGGTACTGGAAAAAGGGAAGATGTAAGAATTTCTGCTCCGGACAGCAGCACTCTGGTTGTTCATTTAACAGAACCTTCTGAACACCTCCCCCAGATTCTCTGTCACCATTCCTTTGCCGCAATCAGCACAAAAGAAAATGTTTATTCAGGACCATTCATTCTGGAATCCTACAAAGACAACACAATCGTCCTGACAAAAAATGAAAACTACATTGACAAAGATAAAGTTCATATTCCAGGCGTTACAATCACAATGATTGATAATGCAGATGAACTGTCACACATGTTCAACACAGGACAGGCCGACTGGGTTATGAAAAATGCCAATTATGACAAAATCATAGACAAAGACGCAATTCAGATTTTTGCCCAGTTCGGTACCCAGTACTATTTTTTTAAGATGAACAGTGAAATCTGGTCAAAAAAAGAATTCCGCCGGGCCCTTATTGAAGCAATTCCTTATAACAAATTAAGGGATGGATTTTATCTTCCTGCTTCAACACTGGTTTATCCTTTATCAGGATATCCAACAGTTATCGGCTACAATGACTACGACACAGAAGACGCAATCATCATGATGAACCAGGCCCGAAAGAAATACAATATTCCTCATGATTTGAAGCTGCCTCTGGTTATTGCAGTTTCTTCAGAATCTCTCTGGGAAATGCAGTCAGCAATTTTATTAAAGAATGCATGGAAGCCTCTTGGTGTTGAAGTATCAATTCAGTCAACTCAGAACTCTCGCTATATTGCTTCCATTCCAAACTGGAAGGCAGATATTTTCCATTACGGTTGGATTGGAGATTATGCTGATCCTTTAGCTTTTCTTGAACTTTTCAGAACAGGCTCAAGCCTTAATACCGGACTCTACTCAAATCCGGAATATGACAAACTGCTGGAAAAAGCAGCAAGTGCAGAAACAGTGCAGGAACACTACCGCTACCAGGCCAGAGCTGAACAGATTCTTCTTGATGAAGGAGAAGTCATTCCACTTGCCTACTTTATTTCGTCAAATGTACTTGATGCAAATCTGATTGGAGGATGGTACAAAAATTCCATGGACATTCATCCATTCAAATACATCTATTTTCAGGACAAAAAATCCCGCATACCAAATTTTGTACGCTATCAGGAAGATCAGGAATAATTTTTTTTAGAAGAAGGCTCTCTGTTAAAGGGAGCCTTTTTTAGTAATCCAGCAGTGTCTTTAAATCCACTTTAATAAAACCAGTGCGCCCTGTTTTGTAAAAGTCCGTCTCTTCCCAGGAAGCAAGAAGCACATCTTTTGAAATGCAGAACTCACTGTATTTGTAGCCCCCTGGTAGTTTTGGCAGACGGAAAGCATAGAATTCACCGCTGTCAGTATTTTTCAGATAAGTTGTTCCGTCTTCAAACATTGCAGCAATAAAAGATGAAGCGGGAGCAATTGCGGCTTTTGCATTTACAGGAACCGCACCATTTCCCTCCTGATAATAACTTTTAGGACTGGTACCACTTCCATCGCGATAAACTATGTACATGCACAGGGAAGATGGAATTGCAGAAAGCAGATCTTTTAATTCAGCAGGAGCAGAAGAGTACAGTTGAGGAGTATTAAGCCTGCGGTACTCACCTTCAGTTATCTGGTAAAAGAGAAAAACATCTTTGTTCAAAGCAGGGGACAAATCTGTCAGAGGAACAATAGGGGTCCAGGAAAGATAATCAAACTGTACATAATTTTCATTTTCACTTTTAATTGAACAGGCCCACACTTTTCCATCCCAGAAATAACCGGAAACCTGATTTTTTTCATCCACATTTAAATTTGCGTAGGAAACCAGTGGATAGCACATTTTTGTTACAGGATTAAACTGAACAAGAAAAGGCCTTGATTGTTGAAGGGCGTTAAAGTTTGTACTGAAACCTTCGTTAAAAAAAGTACTTCGGTAAAGACAAAAAACCGGGGTTCCTGCTGAAAAAACAAGGGAATCTGCTGTTTCTCCTGTAAATATGGCTTTATCCTGGTAAAGACGCACATCGTTTCCGTTAAGGGCAAGGATTCCCAGCCTGTTTACAACAGCATAAGCATCTGTGTCCGTAGGGCGGGCATACTCTTTTGAAGGAATATTTGCTGCAGTTGAAATTCTTACAGCTTCGGTCCAGGCTTTTGTTAATAAAAGAGGCGCATTCTGAGGCAAATCAATATTGTAAAAACCATTGTCTGTAAAATAGTACCAGCTGTGACTTTTAGATTTACTGCTTGAAATATCTTCTGCCTGAGAATCTCCAGGTAAAATAACAGAACTGCCTTTTTTACCGCCGCATGCTGTAAGTAAGAAAGATAATATTACAACTCCAGAAACTATTATTAATTTTCCCGCCCGTATTTTTTTCATTCTTTTATATTACAACGGATTAGAGACTTTTTCCACATAAAAGTACCTGCTGCAATATTTTCCATAATAGTCTGCCGGTCCAGGCTCCAGATATCTTCTATATCGCGGCAGTCTTTCATAAAGGCAGACCAGTTGAAATAAGAAAGATAGTCCTGAACCTGGGCAAAAGACTGCTCACTGTTCCTCCATGCCCCTGAGTAAAGCCCCAGCAGAATAGATGCAGCAAAAGCGTCTTCCCTGGTAACTTTATCCGTAAAAGGATAAATAGCCCCGTAAACTTCCAGATTATCCCCTGAATACACAAGCAGCGGAAAAGGAACATTTTTATTCACATCCAGAAGAATAATTTCATTTCCATCTCCAGCGGAAATATTTTTCCACACCTGCTCCCCCTTAAGGTTCACATAAGTGAGACTGCAATCCCCATTCAGGTCCGGCAGCCTGAAAGAAGCCTTTTCTTCCATACTGAAAATGCATGAAGAAAACAGTGGTAAAAGTGAAAGGACAAAAAAAATCTGCACCTTTCTAAGCGAACTGATAATTTGTTTTTCCATACAAATTTATAGGCTTTAAAAGTGCAGAATTGTCAAAAAAAATTGCAAAAAATCTTATTTTTTTGAATTATTTTACAAAGCGGTCAACAAAACCAAAGACCTTTCTCCAGTAGAGTTCTGGATTTTTATAAACCGATACAGCGTGAACTGCACCTGAAAGAATATACCAGTCTTTTGGAGCATTAAGAACTGAATGGTAATTCTGAATGACCATTGAAGAAGGAACAAAGGTATCCTCCGAACCATGAATCATATAAACAGGAACCTTACATTTCTTTAACTGTCTGAGGGAAGAAGCTTCATGTAAAAAGTAGCCCATCCTGATTTTACAAAAGAGGCCTGCAATATAGAGCATAGGGAAAACCGGCAGATGGAATCTGTCCTTTCTGATATGACTGAAACAATTCCACACTGAAGTATAGCCGCAGTCAGCAACAAGGCACTTTACATTTTCAGGAAGATTTTCCCCGCTGAGCATCATTACTGCAGAAGCACCCATGCTTACTCCATGCACTACAATATCTGCCTCAGGATCCATCTTAAGAATTTCCTTTATCCATTCTGCAGCATCTTTTCTGTCAAGCCAGCCCATACCTGCATAGCGTCCCTGACTTTTGCCATAGTAACGCATATCCGGCATAACAACATTGTAGCCCCTGCTGAAATATTCCATTCCAAAACTTTCAACAGTAAGATAATTACCGCCGTATCCGTGGAGACAAAGCACCCACTTATGAGAAAGTCTCTTTTGAATAACTGCCTGGGCATGAAGGCGAAGTGTATCAAAGCTGATTGTCCATAAATCCTTAACACTGTTCTTTGAAATCCACTGTTCAACTTTATTTTCCAGTAACTCTTCAGTTTTCTGAATATCAGTAATGTCAGAAACTTCCTTGAACTTATGCATCCGGCCCCAGAATCCGTGAGGTGCCAGAAACATATTAAGCTCAATATTTGCCACAACTGCTGCAACAAAAAAGAGAACAATAATAACGATTAAAACAATCATCCACCAGGACATTCTAAACTCCACCTTTACCTATAATCTTATTTTTTTCCAGTTTTTTTTGCTGTTGATTTTGCTGCTGTTTTTTTTGCAGTCTTTGAAGAAGTTTTAGCTTCAACCTTATCAACTCCCACAACATTCTTCTCAGAAGCTTTTACAGAGAATGTACTTTTTCCAGTTGTCTTCTTTTTTGTATCAGCAATCTGAGAAGCAAGGGATGTAGAATCGGTAAGCTTAACAACTGCATCATCCACGTGAGCAGCAACAACTTCTTTTGCAACAGCCTTTGTTTTAGCATTAACGCTAGGCTTTTTATTCTCAAGAATCTTAATGTCGTAGTGAGTAAATGGAATTGTAAGACCTTCTTCATTAAACACTTTTACAACATTAATATAAACATCATTCTTAGTCTGAATAAGATCAGTGCTCTTAAACCAGACAGCCAGACGAAGATTTACAGCATCCCCAAATCCATCATAGAAAACTACAGGTTCAGGATTTTTCAGAACTGTTGGACAAAGACCAGGAACTCTCTTTACAGCTTCAAGAGCTTTTGTCATATCATCTGCATAATCCAGAGGAATTTCAAAAACCAGACGACGCTTGTCGAACTGAGAATAGTTAACCAGGTTACTGTCAATTATTGAACTGTTAGGAATACGAACCATCTGGTTGTCCAAAGTGTGAATCTTTACGGAAAGAAGGCCCACTGTATCAACAACACCGCTTGTTCCTGCAACTTCAATAAAATCCCCTACCTTAAGAGCCTTTTCACCAAGAACAAAAAGACCTGAAATAATATTGCTTACACTTGTCTGGGCAGCAAAACCGATGGCCAAACCTGCAATACCAGCTGCTCCCCATATAGCGTTAAGATTTACTCCAAAAAGACTCAGTATGTACATTGCAACCAGTATGTAGAACACATATGTTACAAGTTTGTTTAAGATCATTGCGGTGTGAGGCTGAATCTTATTCTTTGCCTTTCCGTTAATGATTTTCTTAAGGATTTTGTACACTACAAACAGGATTGCAATTACAAGTACACTTACAAAAAGTTTTGCAATATGCTGCCCGTCTGTAAAAAAGTCCTTAATTTTGTCCAGATGCAGGGCACTTGTAGTTTCCTTTACCACATCTGCGGTTGCATTTCCAAGATTTTCACCTACAGTTGATGCAAAAGAACTGAATGACTGGGCACCTTCTCCCACTGCTTCACCGGCTGCTTCAGCTGCGGCTCCTGTTGCTTCAACAACTTCTTCTACTACTGCTTCTTCGCCCATTTTTTTCCTCTTTTTTTATGATTTATTCCCTGTGATTAATGCACAAGTTTTAAGTATTCACTGTCTTCCATTTTTGCACTGTATACAGCATCAAGGATTGCTTCACTTAATGCACGACAGGCCAGTGTTCCTGTCAGGTTAGGATCACTTTTTACTCCCCCGGTGGATATAGCATAAATAGTATCCCCGTCTCCTCCGGTACCAACAGGATTAATGCTGCGGCCAAGAGCTGAACGGGTCATGGCTGCAATTTTTGACATCTGCTGCTGAGTAAAATCACCATTCATAATTACTGCGCCGATTGTTGTATTCTGCCCCTGTGGAATTTTAAGCTGCCAGCCATAGAAGTTTTCTTCAAAATCAACAAAAGCAGTTCTTTCTTCGTTCATTACTCCTGCAACTTTACGACCGTCCCTGTAATCAAAAATATCACCAAAGGCATTTACAATTACCACTGCCCCGATTTTCAAAGGACCTGCCTGAAGAGCCGCATAACCGATTCCTGCTTTCTGAGCCCTTTTCATTCCAAAAAGCTTTCCAACAGTAGCCCCAGTTCCTCCACCAATATTTCCGCTTACAGGATTATTTTTTTCTGCATCAACACAAGCCTGGTATCCCATCTCAATATCCGGCCGGATTTTATAGGAACCAATGCCCAGGTCAAAAATGCAGGACTGAGGAACAATAGGAACAACCATCGGTCCAAGATGATATCCCATATCCCTTTCTTCAAGATATTTCATTGCACCACAGGCTGCTTCAAGACCGTATGCAGATCCCCCTGAAAGAAGAAGTGCAGTAACAGACTGCTGGGCTGCAAGAGGAGTAAAAAGATAATTTTCACGGGCAGCAGGACCACCGCCGGAAATATCAACACCGCAGACATTAGGCTTATCAAAAACCAGGGCTGTTACACCTGTCATTGCCTCATAATTCTGGGCATTTCCAATCCTCAGACCTTCAATTTCCTTAAAATCTATTTTTTTTACAACTGATTCACTGTTTTCCATTACTGCATATCCTGTTCAAAATAGCATTTGCCGCATCTTCCTTAGACATAAGAGGCAGTTCTTCCACACTATCCTTTTTAATCAGGGTGATTACATTTGTATCTGTTCCAAAACCGGCCCCTGCCTGAGTTAAAGAATTTGCACAAACCATATCCAGATTCTTTTTTACAAGTTTAGCCTTTGAGTTTTCAATGAGATTTTCAGTTTCCATGGAAAACCCGCATAAAAACTGGCCATCTTTTTTGTTTTGACCAAGCCAGGCCAGAATATCCTGAGTGCGCTTTAATTCTACGGTCATTCCTTCGCTGCCGGCCTTTTTAATCTTCTGATCTGCGGTTGACACTGGAGTAAAATCAGCTACAGCGGCGGCTTTAATGATTACATCACTTTCCCCTGCATGAGCCTTAACTGCTTCGAACATCTGGGCTGCAGATTTAACATTTACTGTGTGCACAAAAAGAGGTTCCGGAAGATTTACCGGTCCTGACACAAGAGTTACATCTCCTCCCCGGTAAGCGGCTGCCTTAGCAAGAGCATAGCCCATTTTTCCGCTGGAATGATTTGTAATATAGCGAACAGGATCAATTGCTTCCTGAGTTGGACCTGCAGTAACAAGAATCTTTTTTCCTGCCAGATCTTTTGGAGTGAGGGCTGCCCGAATATATTCAAGAATAAGCTCCGGCTCAGGCATTTTACCTTTGCCCGTATCACCGCAGGCCAGACGACCTGTTCCCGATTCCAGAACATCCATTCCGTAATGAATGCATTTTTTTATATTGTCCTGTGTAACAGGATTTTCCAGCATGGCAGTATTCATTGCAGGAGCAATAAGTTTAGGGCATTTTGAAGCCAGAAATGTAGTTGTAAGCATATCATCTGCAAGTCCGTTTGCCGCTTTTGCAATAAAATTTGCACTGGCAGGGGCTACAATAAATAAATCAGCCTTTTTTGCCAGAGAAACATGCTTTACATCAAACTGAAAATTCCTGTCAAATGTGTCTGTGTAACATTTTCGGCCTGTGAGTGTTTCAAAAGTGATAGGGTTCAGGAAGTTACAGGCATTTTTTGTCATAATAACTTCAACTTCAGCCCCCTGTTTTAACAGCAGACTGGCCAGCATGGCACTTTTATAAGCTGCAATGCTTCCGGTTACACCAATTACTATAGTTTTGCCCTTTAACATAAAGACATAATATAGTAGAAAAAAATGTTCCGCAATATGATAAATATGCGGCGTACATGGACAAATGACAGTTTTTGCTATAGATTAAAACTGAGACAGGGAAAACCTTTTCTGGAGGCAAAAATTATGAAAACAACAAACTTTTTATCTAAAACAGGAAAAGCCATTATTTTTTCACTGATTGCGCTCATGGCTTTTTCACAGACAGCTTTTGCAAAAAACAAGGAAGTTGTAGAGGATGAAGAATCCTGGGAAGAAGAATCTACAGAAGTTAAAGAAAAAAAAGGACGTGGTGCATTCTATTTCACTGCTGATACAACTTTGGGCCAGCTTCCTACAGTAGATTTTTCTTCAATCACACTTAATAATATTAATGGAGACCTTACCTGGAAACTGGGAAACAATGTTTTCATGGGACTTGAAGGCGGCTACAACATGCCGGCTCAGTACTGGGATGCAGGTATGTCTCTGGGACTTAATCTGAATCTTGGACAGATCAGACCATATGTTATGGCAACCGGCCTTTATGAATCAGACCTGAGAATTGTTGCAAAAGTAGGTGGCGGTCTGGATTTGAAATTTGGTGTTTTCATGCTTACTCTTGGTTACAACTACAAAATGTCATGGGATATCAGTGGAGTAATTGCAGCCTATGATGAACAGGGAATTAATTCCATCACCCTCCTTCAGAACGAAGAAATGTTAGGCGAACACCTTGTTTATGCAGGACTTGGTTTAAGCTGGTAAAATCCATCATCCATAAATAAGAAAACTGGTTTATGAATCAAGTTCATTCATAAACCAGTTTTTTTTTAACTTATGCCACTTCCCGAGCATTCATATTAATACTACGAACAACTGCAAATATCCTGTTCTGAGCTTCGGTTCCAAAAAGAGTGAAGAACTTCGGACGGTCAAATGGAGCACGACCTTTCATAAGCGCATCCATGTTAATTTCGCCTTGTTCAACGATAATGTTTATCAGACGCTGAACAAACTCAATCTGCATACTGTTCATGTTGGCATCGTTGATGAATTCTGCAAAGTAATCATTTATTGAGTCTTTATCCATCTTTGTAGCCCAACGGATGAAAATTCCAAGACTGCGGCCTTCGCTTAGTTCGTTGAACATTTTTTCATTGCCAAGTTCTTCTTTGAAAATATGGTTAAGGCTTTCAAAGTCGTCTTTTGTAAGAGGCTGATTTGTTCGGAGTTTATTGATAGCTTCATCTTTCATATGTTCAGAAAGATATGCATCAACCTTTTTCTTGTATTCTTCAAAGTTGTCTGCTGGTGTTGGATTTTGCGCTCCTGCAGGTACATCTACATTTGTTACTGTATCACCAAAATCAACGAAAATAGGATCATGACCTGTATCTACAGAGAATTGGGCCAGGTCGCGAATCTCTTTGCGAATTTCTTCGTAATCAAGAACATTTAATCCATCGTAGTATGAGCTGACAGAAAGATGCTGCAATCTTGGTAAATGGTCTCGAACAGCTTTGATAGATGTTTTAGACAGTAGTTTTTCAGCTACTGCCTTAATCTTTGAGCGGTAAAGATTGATTGGCTGCTCTGACAGCTGTAATTCCATTATTCCGTAACAGAAATTATCAAATCCTTTTGCGTACTGATCCAATTCTCCGTTGAAAACAAGTGGAGCAATATGTTTTGTAAGATTCATAACATCTTCGTCGGTCAGACATTCGAAGTTTTTTTCATTTTGGAATTTTAAAACATGTTTTAATACCAGATGAACTGGTGTAAGCTTTGTGTTTAAGGCAGAAATCTGAGCATGAACTTCGTTTACAAGCTGGTCTCGGTAATCAATGAATTTCTGGTCTGCCCATGCCGAATCCTGTAACAATTTTATTACAGAACACTTATGAGCAAAGATTCTTTCACTTACAGATTTTCCGGAAGCTCCTTCAATGCCGTTCTTTTCTTCGCGGAAGAATTCAAAGTTTCTGAGGTAATCAAAAATGTAGAAATATTTCTTTCCAACATAAGAACCTGTTTCGTCTGTGCAGACAAGATTTGGAGCAAGGCGGGTTCCGCGTCCAATCATCTGCCAGAACTTAATTTTACTTCGAATCTTTTTATAGAAAACAAGATTTACAACTTCAGGAATATCAACGCCGGTATCAAGCATATCAACACTTACAGCAATTTGTAACTGAGAATCTGATTTCTTGAATTCTTTGATTGTTGATTTTACTTTTGAATCATCGCATACAATTCGTTGACACATCTTGCCTTTATACTGCGGCCAGAATTTATCAAAAGTATCTACAATGTGCTGGGCATGATTCTTGTTGTAGGCAAAGATGATTGTTTTTCCGAGTTTGTCACCGCCAGTTCTGATTCCTTTGGTCATTAAATCTTCAAGGACCTGACGAGTGGTATCTTCGTTAAAAACATATTCATTAATTGCTTTTGGAGGAATTTCTTCAAAAGGAGCTTCACTTTCTTCTTCCTGACGGCGAACTTTTTCTAAATCATCGTCGCTCAAATTTTCTTTATTGATTCCTTCATCAAGGAAGGTTGAAGTCTTTTCAATTGCATGATATGGAACCAGATAGTTAGCCGCAACGGCTGTTTCATATTCATAAACATCAGTTGGAACATCATCCTGCAGTTCAAAGAATTCAAAAGTTGATTTATCTACATCACGACGAGGTGTTGCCGTAAGTCCTACAAGATATGCATCAAAGTATTCAAAGATTGCCCGGTATTTCTTAAAGATGGAACGATGTGCTTCATCAATGATGATTAAATCAAAATGAGCCGGTGTGAATGTACGATTGCCGTCTTTATTTTTCTCTGTATCTATTGCATTCAAAATTGTCGGATATGTACTGAATACTATTCGAGCGCCTTTATTTTCAGCTTTATCTTTTGCATCTAGAAGATTACAGACGGTTACATCAGGGCAGTTTTCGCGGAAAGCATCATAAGCCTGTTCAACAAGCTGGATTCGATCTGCAAGGAAAAGCACATTTGAAACATAATGACCACGACTTAAAACATCTACAATGCTGATTGCAGTTCTGGTTTTTCCTGTTCCGGTTGCCATAACAAGCAAGAACTTGCGGATTCTCTTTTCCATTTCTGCACAGATTGAGCGGATAGCCTTCATCTGATAAGGGCGGCCAGAAATATCTGTATTAATTTTTACATGATTCAAATCTACAAGAAGATTGCGGCGATCCATCAGTTTCTGCAAATCAGCCATTGCAAAAATCATGCTTACTGAACGAGGTACATACTGGCTGTCATCCCAGAAGAAGGTTTCAAAGCCATTGGTATAAAAGATAAATGGTCGGCGGCCGAATTTGCGTTCAAGACAATCGGCATATAAAACGGCCTGCTGCTTACCAATGTTTGGATCTTTTGTAGTCTTTTTTGCTTCAACAACGGCAAGTGGAGAACCATCTTTTCCAAAGAGTGCATAATCAATATAGCCAGTCTTTCCGGGAATGCCTTCCATGTCATCAACTTTGTATTCTTCAACAACTTGAACCTGATCAATTCGCCAGCCAAGAGTTTTAAGATCCTCATCGATAAACATCTTTCGGGTCTTGAATTCGCTTAAATCTTCAATTTTAAGTTCCGGCTTGTTAGAAGGATGGTCTTTATTATTTTGAATAGAAGAAATTGCTTCTGCAAGCTGCTTTTTTAATTCTTCGATTGTATTATCTTTTGATTCAATTTCATCTTTGTATTTTTGAAGTTCATCCTGAGAAGGCTTTTTTATGGCAACAACAACTTTGTTTTTTGGAATTGCATCTTCACTAAATGTACGCTGTTTATAATCAGCCCCATAAGTATAATCAAGCCAGTTTAAGAAATTAAAAAGAGCCTTAAGAGAAAGAAGAACATATTTCTTTTCGATAACATAGGTGTCATGAACTCCGCTGTTGCCGATTTTTCGAACAAGATGTATGTCATTGCGAATATTTGAAGGAACGGTATTTATAAAAGTTGGCTCATATAAAAGAGCCTTTAAGGAATCGTCATAAGGTTTGTGAAGCTCTGGATCGACTGAGTACATCCATTTTACAGCCTGCTCCAGCGATTTTCTTGCTGCAAAAGCCGCAAACACTGTATTTTTGTTATATTGAAGCTCTGCCTGAATTGCCATCTGGCTAAATGCTGAATAGTTTTTATCGTAAGTCAAGAAATCAAAGTTTGCCATAAACTGCTTTCCTTTTAAGATAACATCCCTATATTATACAATCTTTTTAGGCTATTTGCTATTTCAAATTTTGATTTGTCGATTTGTTGGACGAAGGTGGCGAACTGTTGCTGAAGTTCGAGAGGTGGATTACTTATTTCATAATTAAGAATATCAGAGTCCTTAATTGCTGGATAATTTGCACCTGTTGTTACTGCGACCATATCACTTGTAAATTTATCTTGTAATACAGCTATAAATAAATATTCTGGAACATATTTTGGTCTAAGGACACAAAATCCACTTGATGCAACAGTTTCTTTATATTCAAGTTTATTAATTGCTATGTTTTTTAAGTTAGGGCGAACGGTTGAAATTAAAATATCATTTTTGCGAATATATTGTTGAGCTCGTGACGGTGCATTTTCAAAAATATATTCTGTATAAGAGACTATTTCATTGATTTTATTATCTACAGAGGATATATCAATATATTTTATTTCATCTGACTTATTGAAAAGTTTTTTTGCACTTGGAGCTTTGCCTTCAACCATTTCTGAAATTGCAATTCTTGGATATTTATTTCCCTCAAACATCTCGATAAATCGGGATTTGATAAGCGTATCATATTTTTCGAGCATCTGCTTATACTTTGCGATGAGTTCAGTACATTTGTCCAACACTGCGGCGATATGCTTTTGCTCGGAGAGGGGTGGAAGGGGAATTTTTAAATCTGAAATCACATCTTTATTTACAGCCTTGAAAGTTGAGCCTGTGCTTTTTGATTTCAAAAAATCAATCTGACTGTTCAAGTAATAATACAAGAACAACTTTTCAAAATTGCTTTTTGTGTTAAAAGTACACAAACCTCGTCCGATTGCGATTTTTCTAGGAGTAATATTTGAATCACCGACAGGAGCACGAACGCTCATTATTACATTACCTGCGTCTGCAAATCTTACAGGTGCATTTGTAAACATTCCAGATTCATTAAGATATAAATCTCCAAAACAAGTTTTTCCTTGATGAAACTCAATTCCATCGGAAGCGTTTTGAGATATTGTATTTCCTTCCGGTGATGTTCCCATTACAATTTCACACACATCTCCAAGCCGTACTGTCGGGTAATTATTCATCTTTTAATTCTCCATTAAGTTTGTCTTGCAACAGTTTTTTCAAAGTTTCTTTGCTCGGTAAAACTGTCTGATACTTGCTTGCAAAAATCTGCGTATTATCTTTTGGCAATGTAATCTCTACAACAGAATCAGTTTTATCAGCACATAAAAGAATTCCAACTGTAGGGTTTTCTTCTTCAAGTTTTACAAAGCGGTCGTAATAGTTTACATACATCTGCATTTGCCCCAGGTCTTGATGCTTTAACTTTCCTCTTTTCAAATCTATCAATACAAAAGCCCTCAGCAACCTATTATAAAACACCAAATCAACATAGTAATGCTCTTCATCAAACGTTAACCGCACCTGTCGTCCGACAAACGTAAATCCTTTTCCCAATTCAAGCAAAAACTGTTGCAAATTGTCAATAAGCCGCTGTTCAAGTTCAGATTCTGAATATTGAGGTAACTCTGGAAGTCCTGTAAACTCCAATATATACGGATCTTTGATTAAGTCTTCAGGCTTTTCTATAATCTGTCCCTGTAATGCCAATTCCTTTATGACTTCTTTATCTTTGCTTAATGCAAGGCGCTCATACAATGAAGAATCAAACTGTCTTTCTAACTCTCTCAAGCTCCAATTATTTTGAGTGGCTTCTATTTCGTAAAA
>JAEEGF012206998.1_pt1 | contig 15499 bp, 11 predicted proteins | sample 9134171 | NCBI WGS metagenome assembly JAEEGF01 (sample SAMN16246542, study PRJNA631951) | gut metagenome | biome: gut microbiome; feature: rumen; material: AP-attached | host: Bos | place: Iran: Karaj | collected 2018-10 | reverse complement strand
CGAAAATTCTCACTCAACATCCTTAAGCGCGACAAGGGCAAGGGTAGTCTCGTAACCAAGCGGCTGAAGGCTGGCTGGAGTATCGATTACCTCTTCTCTTTACTGGAAATTTGATGCGTTTGCCCTGGGCTCGGCGGGGTCTCGCTTTTTTGTTTGTTGAGCGGTTGTCGAAGAATCTGATTGTTGAGTTTGTTTTTGAATAAAAATAGGTGAATTGAAATATTTTGTGTATCTTTGCAGCAAAATTACATACTATTGATATGACGTAAAAAAGTGATAACACATTTATAATGAGCTAACCGCCATTATTTTCGCTGTAAGAATCAGGACAATTCCACGCTTGATGAGAATAAGTCAGCGGAAAGTTCACGCCTTGGGCGTGGATTATTCGCACCTTATTAATCAAGCAGGCAGTCGAGAGCCTTTACAGCTAATAAGGAGCAAAAAAAGAATAATTCAACGCTTTTTTTCATTAAGCCGAGTGCAGAAGAGCCACACTCTTATGCCGAGACGCGAAAAGGTTTCAATAAACAACTAAACACCTTTTTATATGAAACAGAAATTTATCCTTTTCTTTATTTTGACAATTGTATTGGCAATGCCGAGAGTGGCTGTTGCCTATAATTATAGTGAGATAGCACCCAGTGGCCAGATGCTGTATTACAATATTAATTTTGAGGATGGGTATGCGGAAGTTACAAATCCACCACGGGCTGTATATAGACCAACAGGGGACTTGATAATCCCAAGTTCTATCACCTATTTGGGACAGGTGTATCCTGTCACCGCCATAGGCGACGATGCGTTCTATGGTTGCGTCTTGCTGACCTCCGTCGTTATTCCAGACTCCGTCACTTATATAGGCGACTATGCATTTGGGGGGTGCAGCGGTTTGACAGCTGTCAATATTCCTGACTCCGTCACTTATATAGGCGACGGTGCATTTGGGGATTGCAGCGGTTTGACTGCTGTCAATATTCCTGACGCCACCACACATATAGGCAGCTATGCATTTTATGGTTGCAGCGGGCTGACGTCTGTTCATATCGGCCGCTCCATACGACTGATAGACTACTTCGCTTTCCGTAAATGCAGCGGGCTGACGTCCCTCATCGTTGAAGGCCCTGCAACTATAAGGTTTTGGGCATTTGAGGGGTGTAGCAACCTCACTACTGCCATTCTTTCTGTTGACACTATCAGTACGAGTGCATTCTGGGGTTGCGACATTACAAAGGTCACTCTCGGCCCCAGCCTTGCTTTTATTGGCGACAGCGCCTTTTGGGGAAGCACCCGGATGGATAGTATTGTTTGCAAGGCTATGACTCCTCCCTCTATGGGCACTCTTGCATTCGAGGGTATGAACGATGATGTGGTAGTGATTGTCCCATGTGGTGCAGCAGAAGCATACGAAAACACTGAGTTTTGGTCTTGGTCACGGTTTAACATCCAAGAGGATTTTGTGTATGACTTCTCGGTTACGAGCAGCGACTCGGCACGTGGCACGGCTACCATTATCACTGGGCCGACTTGCGAAAATAGGTGGGCAAAGGTGCGGGCCGACGCTTACCCGGGCTACCATTTTGACCATTGGAGCGACGGGAACAGGATTAGCCCACGGTATATCGCGGTGGTGCGGGACACGCACCTGGTGGCTTATTTCGCCTCGGACAATGGGGAAGAGGGCATTGAGGAGACGGTGGAAGAGGGTGCCAAGATATACCAAAGTAACGGCCAGATTGTGGTGGAGAGCGCGGAGGGCAGCCGTGTGATGGTGTATGATGTGTATGGTCGGGTGCTGGCTACCAAACGCGATGACGGAGGGCTGTTGCGGTTTGACGCACCTGCGGCGGGTGTGTATCTGGTGAGGGTTGGCGACGCGCCTGCCCGCAAGGTGGCGGTGGTTCGGTGAGGGAGTGGTAAGGCTTTTTGTTTAACGTTTAGGGTTTTGTGAACAGTGACCTGTGACCAGTGGTACGAAAGTGCTCGTTTCACAGGTCACTGGTCATAAATCACTTATTCATCATTACTCTTTAGGATGTGTGGATTTGTCAATGCGCCGGGTGTCGCAGACTTGCGGTCTGTAACTAGAGTTTGTCGAAATCAATCTTGTCGTATGGGAGGCCGTCGGGGATGTGGTCGGAGCTGCGCCAGTCGATGAAGTCGAAGTGGTGGATGTCGCTTTCGGGGGTGACGAGGCGATATGTCACCTTGCCATTTTTGCGACGCGTCGTCGCCATGACATACAGTCCTTTGACACCATTGGCGGGCCGTATGGTGACACTGGCCAACCCTTCGTCGTATTCCGGCACTTCCTGCCAGATGTAGCTGTCGTTGTCGGCCTTACCGAAACTGAGCAACGCCGACAGGTTTACTTCCATGTCGTGGTAGATGACTAGGCTGTCGGTCAGTTCTACCGCCGTAAGGTCATCGATGCTGATATAATACTTGCCACGGTACTTGACCACAGGGTACCAGAGCCGAGGCGCATCGCCCAACTGATTATGTGGCAGTACAGGACATCTCTTGTACAAATACTTATATGCCTCGTCAAAATACTCCTTAGAGGATTCGTCTTCTTGTTTCCACCAGGTGTAGTCGCGCAGGTGCTGGAGATAGCCCTTCCACTTTTTAGGTCGGAGGTAATAGGAAGAGGAGTCAAGCTGGTACTCGCTGCACGTATCGCACTGATAGTATGAGTATTCACGGTAGAGAAAGGTAGTGTCGTTCTGCACAAAGGGTTTGTCGGTGGCAAAGAGCATCTGCTCCGCTACTAGCGGTGAGATGGTCGGAAATGGCCTGTCGCGGTCAGTAATGATGCGCGGGAGGTCCATCTTCTTTCCGTTAACGAGGATGGTGACGTAGGTGGAATCGCTCGAGAGCTTTGGCAAGAGGCCTTGCGAACTGGCCGAGAGGCAATAGGCGGTGGCGAGGAGGAGGAATGCTATCTTTTGCATGGTGAGAGTTTTTACATACCCCCGCCTTACGGCGTACCCCTCTAAAGAGGGGAAGGCTGACGCGGTGGATTGTGGCAGGGATGGTTTCAGTGTTTTTTCAGATAGAGGTCGAACACGGTGTATTTGGACCATTCGGTCTGACGGATGGCGGCATCGGTGCAGGTGGCGTCGTACTGCATCACTCGGCCCGAGAGGGCGGCATCGACAAAGGCGCAGAACTCGTCGATGGTGGGCGGCAGGGCGATGGCTATCTCATGGCCACGGTCCTCGAAACGCAGCACCCAGTAGTTGTACTTGTTCTTGGCAAAGACCTTCGCCACGCTGTGGGTTCCGAAGAGCGAGGTGCCGATCGAGCCACGGAAGCGACGATAGTTGACAATACGGTCGGAAGTGCCATGGAACATGCATGTTGGAGCGGGTTGAGAGGCGTATTTCAACTCGTTGTTGCGACACATGATGCCACCGGCGTAAGGTATGACGGCGGCGGGTACGAAGGCTGAGGGGAGGTGTGATGCGGCGGGCAACTTATTCACTCGACAGTAGTCGGTCTGCAGCACAGTGATAGCACCGGCACTACAGCCCGTGAGCACTATCTTGGTGGGGTCGATTTTTAATTCCCCAGCATGGTCCCAGAGGTAGGAGACGGCATCGGAGCAGTCCTCCACAGCCCAACGGATGGCGGTGTCGAAGAGGGTATACATCTTGAGCAGCGGCACCTTGGGCGCGTGTTTGAAGTAAAGACGGTAGTCGATGGCAATGGCCACGAAACCCTTGTCAGCCAAGAGTTGGCAGCATTGGACGGAATACTTGTCGTTGCGCTGGCCAGAAAAAAAGCCACCGCCAAACACATAGAGCACACAGGCATGGTCGGGGCGTGGGTGCTGGGGCTGGTAGACATCCAATTTGAGTTCCACGGTGTCGCGAGTAGCAAAAGTATACGTCTGCTGGGCATGACACACGCACGCCATGAGCAGCACAACCATCAAAGTAACAATACGATGCATTGATAATATATATTAAATTTGAAAATGCAAAAATACGATTTTTTCCTAAAATCAAGACTTTGCTGGAACATAAATAACGTTAAACATTAAATAACAAATATTTGTAAAATAATATCCGACAAATGAAAAAAAAGTTGTATCTTTGCAAACGATAATCATTTTCGTTCAGCCTATGAAACACCGCATTACCACTTTGTTACTCCTAATTTCAATCCTGATGATAGCGTGTAGCAAAGATGATTTCTCAGAATTACGCCATCCAATAGTGGTGCAAGGGGAATTTGACCCCATATTTGGTATCCCACTGGCAAAGATGTCGGCCGACATGGCAACACTGGTGGGAATGTTCGACTACAACCGCGATGTGAGCGTGTATCTCGGAGAAGACAGTATCGTGTCGTTCCGCTACTATTACGACAAACGCTTCACCATGTCGTGGGTGGCCAGCAAAGGAACCTCTAATGGAGTTACCAAAGGCGATTTCGACACCATTCGCAGCTATTCGCTCATCGAGGGTACACAGACATTCGACCTGTTTGAAAAGTTGGAGATATTCGACACCAACGAATTCAACATCAACGAATTTCTAGTCACCATCGACGCTGACGTGAAAGGCTATGTGAACAGCTCATTCCAAGAGGTTATAGCCCGTGGTGCGAACTTGACGTTCGACTCGTTGGTGATTGTCATACACTGCAAAGACGGCTACACCGAAGAGCTGCCCCACCTTATCACCACCGAAAAGGTGAGCGTAACAGACCTGCTAGAAACCAAGAACATACCCATCTTTAACAAATACAATCTGAAAGATGTGGTGGAGCACCGTCCGACCAGTGTGGACTACAAGGTGCGCATGTGCATCACCATTCCCACAGAGCAGATGATGCCAGGGTCGGACTTTGGCGACTACATGCAGGAACTGGGTGTTGACAGCATGGTGGCAGACATGCATGCATGCCTCGAGCTGCCACTGATATTCTACAGCCACGGAGTATCGTACACCGACACGCTGCAACTAGACCTATCCAACTTGAACGAACAGCTTGACCAAATCCATAATGGCACGATGACCGGCGAGCATTATACGCTGCAATTGAACGACAGCAACTGCTATATCGCCTTTGTGACCACGAACTATCTGCCCTTGGAACTGAATTTCAACGCCATCTTCCTCGATGGGGAAGGCAACGAAATACTGCACACCCTGTTTGAAGGCGACCGCGCCATCGATGCCGCACCTGTGACACCATTGGCAGGGCATACCGACACATGGGTTTCCAATGGGAATATGACTTCGCAATTCAAGATACACCTCACGCTTGACGAACTGAACCGACTGACCAATACCCGCAGACTGGCATACAGCATCAACCTCAATACGGCGCGCCACAATACCACTGCGTCGAAACCCTACGTGGCTGTGAGGATGGACGACCACGTCGACATACGTGCCTACGTGGTACTCTCTGGTCACGCCGACTTCTCACTACCCCTCAACTTACCTGACATTCCATTCTTTAACTAAACCGATGCCACCATGAAAAAACTAAGATTATACCTTTCGGCAATAGTGCTTTTTTCGACAGTGGCACTAGCCCCTTCTTCGCAGGCTCAGCAGATTACCGACAATGCCGTCTTCTACCACTCCATTCGGTCGCCTTGGTCCAACTGCCTCAACCCCGCGTTGTTCCCTAACGAGTCGGGCTGGTATATGACTACGGCAAAGACCAGCATACAGCTGGCACTGCCCATGTCATACGACGATTTCCACCTGCAATACGACCCTGTGCGGGATGTCACTGTACTCGACCTCAACCTAGTGCTCGACCAATTAAGGCGGAACGGGTGCCATCTCGACCATAACAGCGACGTGAACCTGTTGGGGTTTGGATTCACCATCGGTGACCAGCTGCACCTAACCGCATCGGCTGGTGTGAAATACCTCACCTCTTTCACCGTGCCACTAGGATTCTTCGACTTTCTGGCAGAAGGCAACCTCAACGAGGAGCATCATATCGACTTTGGCGCCTCCGACCTCTTCAACGGTCAGATGTATGCCTACGCCTCGGTTGGCGCGGCATTCAAGCTGCCACTATTCCCTCTCACTATCGGTGCGCGAGTCAATGTGCTCGACGGCTTGATGGCCACATCCGTCGACAATCTAAAGCTCGACCTGGCCACAGCCCAAGATGTCAGTTCTATACAGCTCTCTTCAGACTATCTAGTACACATGGCGGGCATAGCAAAACTATCAATGGACGACCTAGGCAAGTTCTCATTTGAATGGGACGATATCAAGAAAAAAATACCACAGAACTTTGGTTACACCTTCGACATCGGTGCCAAACTGAAAGTGAACATCTTCGACATAAGCATGAGCATAGTCGACCTGGGACCGGGTGTGCATTGGAAACAGAATCCCATCACCATTGTTCCGAAACAAAAAGACATCACCATCACGTTCGACGGTATCGACCTCAGCACATTGATTACCAATGGCGTTATCGACACCTCGTTTATTGGTCGTTTCAAAGACAGCGCACTAGCCATGATCGACTACATGACTGAAGAAAACGACTACTGGTACAGCGTGCCCACACGCATGTATCTCGGAGCCTCGGTGTCGTTGGGCAAATTGATCAGAGCCGGCTATCTATTTCAAGGGCAGTGGACCAACGGTTGGTTCAACAACCACCATTCGGGCGACAACCACTTTGCCTGCAACAATACCCTATCGGCCCATTTCAACCTATTCAACTGGCTGGAGCTCTCGGCCACAAACTCGTTTGTCTACAACGGCGACAAGGTTACCTGGCTCAATCCTGGCTGCGCCGTGACGCTGAGTCCTGGAAGACGGTTGCAAGTGTTTGCCGCACTAGAATACCTCTCCAGCATGCGACTCACACAGGTGAAAGCCGCACACGTGATGTTTGGCATCAACATGGTGGGTCTAAAAAATTAAAAATTGAAACATTAACATTATGAGCAATATCGTAGCCATCGTCGGGCGACCCAATGTAGGAAAATCGACACTCTTCAACCGCCTCACCGAGAGCCGTAAGGCCATTGTGGACGAGACTTCGGGCGTGACCCGCGACCGCCAATACGGCAAATCAGATTGGAACGGCAAGCGTTTCTCCGTCATCGACACTGGCGGCTATGTGGTAGGTGGCGACGACGAGTTTGAGATTGAAATACGCAAACAGGTGCAGCTGGCCATCGACGAAGCCGACATCATACTCTTCCTAGTCGATGTGCGTGAAGGCCTTACCCCCATGGATGAGGACGTGGCCAACATGCTGCGCAGATGCAAGAAGAAAGTGCTGCTTGTAGCCAACAAGGTAGATAACGCCAAAGAGATGGACGGCCTGTCCGAGTTCTACTCCCTAGGGCTGGGTGACCCCTACCCCATCGCCGGCATCAGTGGCAGCGGCACTGGCGAACTGCTTGATGCCGTAGTGGAAGACTTCGACGAGGGCGACGAAGACGAAAGCGAAGGTCTGCCTCGCATTGCCGTTGTGGGTCGTCCCAATGTGGGCAAGAGCTCCTTTATCAACCTCATCACCGGGCAAGACCGCAACATCGTCACCCCCATTGCAGGCACCACGCGCGACAGCATATATACGCGCTACAACATGTTTGGGTTCGACTTCAACTTTGTCGATACCGCCGGACTAAGAAAGAAGTCCAAGGTAAACGAAGACCTTGAGTTCTATTCTGTCATGCGGAGCATCCGGGCCATCGAAAACAGCGACGTCTGTATCCTCATGCTCGATGCCAGCCAAGGATTGGAGCAACAAGACCTCAACATCTTCTCCCTCGTCCAACGCAACAACAAGGGTATCGTCATTGTGGTGAACAAATGGGACCTCATCGAGAAGGACAACCACACCCACAAGCAATTCGAAGACCTTATTCGCAGTCGCATTTCGCCATTCGAGGATGTGCCGATTGTATTCACCAGCGTGCTAAACAAGCAAAGGGTATTCAAAGTGCTGGAAACTGCCAAACAGGTCTACGAGGCCCGCAGCCGACGCATCTCAACCAGCGAGTTGAACGACCTCCTGCTGCCCATCGTCAAGGAACAGAACCCGCCACCATCGGTCAAAGGCAAATGGATTAAAATCAAATACATTACCCAGCTGCCAACACCCTATCCGCAGTTTGTCTTCTTCTGCAACCTGCCGCAGTATGTACGCGACCCGTACAAGCGCTTTGTAGAGAACCGTATGCGCGAGCTTTGGGACTTCCACGGGGTGCCCATGATTATCTATTTCCGTGCAAAATAAAAACCAAAAACATAACACATTATGAAAGTCACAGAACAGAATTTCGACGAACTTTTGAACTCCGGCATGCCGGTGATGGTTGATTTCGGCGCCACCTGGTGCGGCCCCTGCAAAGCGCTGGCTCCCCGCATCGAGGAAATTGAGAAGGAATACGAAGGCAAAGCCGTTGTAGGCACCGCCGATGTCGACGAGTGCAGCGACCTCGCCGCCCGCTTCCGCATCCGCAACGTCCCCACCGTCCTCTTCTTCAAGGGCGGCGAAATGAAGGACAAAAGTGTCGGCCTCGTGGCCAAGGAAACGCTTACCGAGAAGTTGAATGCACTCCTCTAATGGAGCAAGAACAACTATCACGCTACAAATCCCTCGACTTCTTCGCACGGCAAGTGGTCGAGGGATTTATCACAGGCCGCCATCGGAGCCCCTTCCACGGCTTCTCGGCCGAATTCTCCGACTATCGGCAGTACAACACAGGCGAGAGCACGCGCAACATCGATTGGCGTCTCTTCGCCCGCACCGACAAGCTCTTCGTCAAGCAGTTTGAGGAAGAGACCAACCTGCGCTGCCAATTGCTGATAGACCAGAGCACCTCCATGCTCTTCCCGCTCGAGGGACAGGGCAACGTGGAACACCCAAACAAGCTTACTTTCGCCGTCTACGCCTCGGCGGTGCTTATAGAATTGCTCCACCGCCAGCGCGACGCCTTCGGCCTCAGCCTCCTCAGCGACGGCATCGACCGCCAGACGCCCTGTCGCAGCAACGCCATTCACCAGCGCTATCTGCTCTCCCTGCTCGACGAGCTGCTGCAGCCCGTCAAGGCCGACGAGCGTCCCATGCGCACCACCTCCATCGCCGAAGCCATCCATCTGGCCGCCGAGCAGCTGCACCGCCGCTCGCTGGTGGTGCTCTTCACCGACGCCTTCGTGCACGACGAGGAGCGCGAACCCCTCTTCGACGCCCTGCGTCACCTGCGCCACAACAAACACGAGGTCATCCTCTTCCACACCTTCGACCGGCAGCATGAGCTGCAGCTCGACTACGACGCGCGGCCCCATCAGTTTATCGACCTCGAGACCGGCCGCCAACTGCGTCTGCAGCCCTCCGAAATCGCCGAAGCCTACAGCCGCGAGATGCTGCGCCAGCAGGCCGACCTGCAGCAACGCGCCCTGCAGTACCGCATCGACTACATCCCCGTCGACGTCGCCCAGGGCTTCCACCAAATCATTCTCCCCTTCCTCCTCAAACGCAGCAAATTGTAAATCATTACACACTCCTCCACCCTCGCTGCGCTCGGGTTCCCCTCCCCTAAATTTGGGGAGGAGTAAAAATAGTATTTTTTTATTCAGAAAGCCATCTGGCTCCTCCCCTAAGTTAGTGGGGGGGGGACCGCCGTGAAACGGTGGTGGAAGAATGTGTATAAAACACAAATACCATGAATTATTGCCCGTCAAAAAAGCTTGATAATCAGTATTTATTACGCACCATGTCTTACTCAACACTTACTCCTCTCTTTATCCTCCTTTTATCAAAATTTACTTGAGTAGGCAATAATAAAGAGATAATAACGTTATGGTATGTGGATAATGTGGAGTGAGTAGGGTGAAGATGGGGAGTGAATGAGGAGTGAGAGGGAAGTGAAGGGGGAGTGAGGGGGACAAATGTTTGGTATACAAATAACTATTGTCCCTCTCACTCCACACTCACTCCCCATTCACTCCCCTCTCACTCCCAACTCCCACCCCTCTCACTCCCCCAAAAAAAAGAACAGAAATGGCTAAGCAATCAGAAGGTTATCTCGGAGGATTCAGCGGCAGGCTGGGACCTGCTGTAGGTTACATGTGGAACGGAAAATGGTGCCTGCGGTCGCACCAACAGTTTGTGCACAATCCGCGCACGGCGGCGCAGGTGGAGCACCGCGAGCTGTTCAAGCAGCAAGTGCAGCTGGCGGCCAAGATGCGGTGCGCCGTCATCAAGACCTTCACCGACCTGGCGCGCGAGGCCGGCATGACGTCGTACAACCTTTTCGTGAAGGTGAACCAACCGGCTTTCAGCGCTGCTGAGGGGCGCCTGCAGGTGGATTACAGCCGGTTGCGGATGAGCGTCGGCGATGTGCCGCCGGTGGAACCCACCGAGCTGCAGCGGACGGAGGATAATATCCTGAAGGTCAGGTACGAAAAGAATCGTGGCGACAACTTCGACTACGTCTACCTGTATGTCTACGCTCCCGACGTGGAAGTGGGTTACCTCTCGGCCCCGGCCTACCGGATGGACAAGCGGCTGGCCGTTGCGCTGCCCGACCTTTTCGCCGGTCACGAGCTGCAGGTCTACCTGCTGATGCAGAGCCAGGACGGCCGCTGGAGCGACTCGGTCTATGTCGGAGGCATAGCAGTGGGCAGTGAGCAGTGGGTAGTGGGCAGTGAGGATCGGAAAGTGAGCAGTGAGGAACGGAAAGTGAGCAGTGGGCAGGAGGCTGACGTAAAAGCCACTGACCACCGTCAACCGACCGGCGGGCGACGGCGACGAAGATGAGGTGCAATAATTCTATCATAAACGCGTTATTATAGAATATGGAAGGATTTATTCTTGCTGCGGGATTGGGCACCCGGCTGCGGCCGCTGACCGACGACCGACCCAAGGCGCTGGTGGAGGTGGGCGGCATGACGCTGCTCGAGCGCACCATCCGCCGCCTGGAAAGCGCCGGCATCAATCATATTGTCATCAATGTGCACCACTTTGCCGACAAGGTGATTGACTTTGTCAATACGCATACTTGGCAAGCCAGGACAGATATCAGCGACGAACGCGACCTGCTGCTGGACACCGGCGGCGCCTTGAAACACGCGGCGCCGCTCTTCTCGGGCCGCGAGGAGGTCCTTGTCCATAACGTAGACATCCTGTCGGACATCGACCTGCAGGCGGTGGAACGCCATCACCGCAGCGAGGGCAACCTGGTGACGCTGTGCGTCAGCCGCCGCCAGACCAAGCGCTTGCTGGCCTTCGACGAAAGGGGGCTGCTGGTCGGGCGGGCCGACGAAGGGCTTGCCTTCAGCGGCATCTCCATTGTTTCGCCCGAACTCTTCGCCCTGCTGCCCGAGGCCGACCGCCCCTACCCCGTCATCGACGAATACATCCGTCTCAGCCAGGCAGGCCATCGCATAGGCGCCTACCTGCACGACCCTGCCCACTGGCTTGACGTGGGCAAACCAGAAACCCTCAAACAAGCAGAACAATGGACAGTTTCCTCCGTCAAATAGCACGTCGCATCGCCGACGCCCACCCCAAGGATACCGACCGCGTGCTGGTGGTGATGAACAACCGCCGCTCGGTGAGCTTCTTCCCACGGCAGTTCAACGGGTTGGGCAGCTCCATGTTCCTGCCCCGCCCGCTGGTCATCGACGAACTGGTGGCCGAGCTGGGCGGCCTGGAGATTGTGCCCAACGAGTTCCTGCTCTTCGAGCTCTACCGCATCCATACCGAGCTGGGCGGCGAGGAGCGCAAATACAAGACCTTCGACGAGTTCATCTCCTTCGGCGACCTGATGATGGGCGACTTCTCGGAGCTGGACCAATACTGCGTCGACGCACGCGACCTCTTCGGCAACCTGCACGAGCTGAAAGGCATCGGCGAGTGGGACATCGAGGGCACGGAGCTGACCCCCTTCCAGCGCGACTACCTGACCTTCTACCGTTCGCTCTACGAATACTACCGCCGGCTGCACGAGCGCCTGCTCGCGCAGGGCAAAGCCTACAGCGGCATGGCCTATCGCAACGTGGCCGAGCACATCGGCGAGCTGGCCGACAACTGCCCCTGGGAGGCGGTCTATTTCATCGGCTTCAACGCCGTGAGCGAGTGCGAGCGCCGCATCATCGGCGAGTATGTGCACCGCGGCATCGGCCACCTGCTGACCGACGGCGACCCCTACTTCATCGCCCCCGAGCAGGAGGCGGGCCACTTCCTGCGCAAGCACATGGACGAGTTCCCTGAGATACGCCCCACAGGCACCTCGCTCTTCGCCCAAGGCGAGCGCCACATCACCGTGGTGGAGTGCCCCGAGGCGCTGCTGCAATGCAAGTATGCGGGCCAGCTGCTGGAGCGCCACCCCGAGTGGCTACACGAAGGCGAGCAGGAGAGCAGCGCCGTGGTGCTGGCCGACGAGAGCCTGCTGCTGCCCACCCTCAACTCGCTGCCAAAAACCAGCAACGACAACGAGGACGACTACCACGTCAATATCTCGATGGGATATGACTACACCGCCAGCAATATGCACCAGCTGGCCGAGAAGCTGCTGTCGCTGCACCGCCGCCGCAACGAGCGCGGCTACTACTGTGGCGACCTGATCGAGGTGCTCAGCGACCCCTACGTGTGCCGCCTGCTGGGCCAATCCAACCTGCGTCACCGCACCGCGCAGTTCCTCGAGAAAGGCAACTACATCCGCTGCCAAGCCGCCGAGATACACACCCTGATTACAGACCCGCAACTATCCACTACACACTACCCACTACACACTATTTTCCCCGACGAGACGCTGACGGTCGACGCCTGGATAGCCTCCCTGACACAGCTCACGGCCGACATGCTCAACGGCGGCCTGCTGGAGAGCAACGACAAGGAGCGCCAAGCCGCCGGCAGCCTGGCCGAAATCATGGCCTACCTCGCCGAACTGCAGCAAGCCTACCATTACATCGAGAGCTTCGACACGCTAGAGAAAATCTACAGCCGCCTGGCGCGCCGCCACAGCATCGACCTCGTCGGCGAGCCCCTGTCAGGCCTGCAGATACTCGGTGTGCTGGAGACCCGCAACCTCGACTTCCGCCGCGTCATACTCCTCTCCACCAACGAAGGCATGCTGCCCGCGGGCCGCAGCGGCAACACCCTCATCCCCCACGAACTCAAACAGGCCTTCGGACTGCCCACCTACCGCGAGAAAGACAGCGTCTACGCCTACAACTTCTACCACCTGCTGCTGCGCGCCGAGGAGGTATACCTCGTCTTCAGCTCACAGAGCGAGGCGATGGGCAAAGGCGAAGCCAGCCGCTTCATCCGGCAGGTGGAGAGCGAATTGGCCCCGCGCTTCGGCATCAAGGTGGACCACATTATCGTCAACAACAACGAGCCGCCGAAGGAAGTGGAAAGTGGAAAGTGGAAAGTGGAAAGCAAAAGTGAAGCACTGATGGAGCACCTGCGGGCGATGGCCGACCGCGGCTTCACCCCCACGGGTTTTGAAGACTACCTCGAGTGCCCCCTGCGCTACAGCTACACCAAGGTACTTCGTATCAGCAAGGAAGAGGACCTGGACAACGACCTCGACGCCTCGCAGCTCGGCACATGCATCCACAACGTGCTGGAAAAGATATACGCCCCCTACGTGGGTCGTGCGGTGGAGGTCGACGGACTGAAGCAGGCATTGGCCGACCTGCCGCAGCTGATGGAAGCCGAGTTCCGCGAGTACTACCTCCACGGACGCGACACCGAGGGGCGCAACCGCTTCTACCACTCGGTGGCCGAGACCCAGCTGCGCAACTTGCTGAAGAAAGAGATAGCCCTGCTGGAGCAAGGACACACGCTGGAGATGGTGGCCGTGGAGCAGATGATAGAGCCGCCCTACCTGCTGGGCCAGACGCCCGACGGCGCCCCCATACGCCTGCGCGGCAAGGTGGACCGCATCGACCGGCTCGACGGGCGCCTGCGCGTCATCGACTACAAGACCGGCCACCTCGAAGACAAGGAGATAACCTACAGCAGTACCCCCAACCGCAACGGCGAGGTGGTGGTGCCCGGCAAGTGGTTCCAGCTGATGTGCTACGCCCTGCTCTACGCCCGCTCACTACCGGCTACCGGCCACCAGCTACCGGCTATCAGCGCCGGCATCTACCCTTTGCGGCACCTGCAGTCGGACGTGCGGCTGGCTTCGTGGGACGGCACGGTGGACATCACTCCCGCCATGCTCGACGACTTCGAGGGGCTGCTGCGCAACCTATGCCTCGAATTGCTCAATCCCGACATCCCCTTCCGCGCCGCCACCCGCAAGGAAGCCTGCCGATACTGCGACGTGCACTCCTTCTGCCCCCTGCGGCCGTAAAACAATAAGTTTTTTTCCTCATTACAAAAAAAATGCGTATATTTGCAAGTTAAAGGATAGGCACACACACGGGCTCACACCCCGTGTAGGTGTTTGATAAACATGTATATAAACAAAACATATAATATAAAATGAGAAGGTCACTTTTCGTATTCATGCTCATCTCCGTGCTGCTGACAGGCTGCAACGGACTGAACAAAATGAAATCCAACGCCAATAAAGTGCGCTATGCCGCCAATCCCTCTCCCGTGGAGACGATGGATGACAAGGTGGTAGTGAAGTTCACCGGCTCGATACCGGAGAAATACTTCGACAAGAACTGCGTGATGTTCCTCCAGCCGGTGTTCACCTGGGAGGGCGGCAATATACCGCTCGAGCCCATGACCCTCAAGGGTGAGAAGGTGGACGGCGACGGCACCATCATCAACTACGCCAATGGCGGCCGCTTCACCTACAGCGACATGTTCGACTTCAAGCCCGGCATGGAAACGGGCCGCGTGGTGCTCAACCCCGTGGGCTACCGCGACGTGCGCACCAACGAGGACGCCCGCTTTGCCGACGATGTGAAGCGCGACAACCACGGCGTGGAGTTCGGTCCGGTGCTGATTTCGGAGGGCGTGAACAACACCTCTTCGATGGTGGACATCAAGGGCAACATCTCCATCTCGCCGGTGAACTACAACAAGACACAGGGCATCGTCGAGACTGCCGACATCTACTTCAACGGCGGTACCTCGGAACTGGATTGGAACTTCGCCATGAACCAGAAGTTCGACGCCCAGGGACAGTTGCAGCACCTCAAGCGTGTCATGCTGGAGCAAGGCCTTCCCAAGCAGATAAGCATCACCGGCTGGGCTTCGCCCGAGGGTGAGGAGACCAACAACGTGGGCGTGTCGAAAAACCGCGCCGACGTGGCAACCGCCCAGCTCAACAAGGTGCTCGACGAGGTGCTGACCATCATGGCCCGCCGCGCCAAGGCCAAGGACCCCGAATACTACAAGTATGAGCAACTGAAGAAACTCATCATCACCACCCGCGCCTCGGGCGAGGACTGGGTGCACTTCGTGGTGATGGTCGAAGCCAGCGAGATACAGGACAAGCACGCCATCATCAACATCGTGGAGACCCAGCAGAACCTCATCAAGCGCGAGCAGATGATACGCAACATGGCCGAGG
>JAEEGF011616447.1_pt1 | contig 15502 bp, 11 predicted proteins | sample 9134171 | NCBI WGS metagenome assembly JAEEGF01 (sample SAMN16246542, study PRJNA631951) | gut metagenome | biome: gut microbiome; feature: rumen; material: AP-attached | host: Bos | place: Iran: Karaj | collected 2018-10 | reverse complement strand
TCCGGGCTTGCAGAAGAACTCAAGCTCCATCTGCTCGAACTCTCTTGTACGGAATGTGAAGTTACCAGGTGTGATCTCGTTACGGAAGCTCTTACCAATCTGGCAGATACCAAAAGGAACCTTCTTACGTGATGTACGCTGAACGTTCTTGAAGTTTACGAAAATACCCTGTGCTGTCTCAGGACGAAGATAAACTGTGTCCTTTGCATCCTCTGTTACACCCTGGAAGGTCTTGAACATAAGGTTGAACTCTCTGATGCTTGTGAAATTGTGCTTACCACAAGACGGGCAGGGAACGCTGTGCTCCTTGATGAAGTTCTCCATCTCCTCGTGTGACCATCCATCAACAGATGTCTCAAGCTTAATGCCATTATCAGCTGCAAAATCCTCAATGATCTTATCAGCTCTGAATCTCTCGTGGCACTCTTTACAATCCATAAGAGGATCTGAAAATCCGCCAAGGTGACCTGATGCAACCCATGTCTGAGGGTTCATAAGGATAGCGCAGTCAACACCTACGTTGTAAGGATTCTCCTGTACGAACTTCTGCCACCATGCCTTCTTTACGTTGTTTTTAAACTCAACACCAAGGTTACCGTAGTCCCATGTATTGGCAAGACCGCCATAAATCTCACTGCCGGGATAGATGAATCCTCTGCCCTTGGCAAGTGCAACTATTTTGTCCATTGTTTTTTCATTTGCTTTCATTCCAAAACCTCTTTCCGAGCAAAATGCTCTATTTATATATAATTCAGAGCTAAATGCTCATTTTTTACTTTTCAAGAACCACGCAGGCTATTTCGCCATCAACATTATCTGACATATCAGCCATGTATTTATCATACGCCTTGGCTTTTCCTGCAAAATATTTCACCTTATAGGGTGCTGCGATTATATTGGCAGATTTGGTTATGATCACGTGCTGATCGCTTAAAACCGCTGCCTTATCAGGATCTATTGCTATTCCGTCCTTATCGACAAGAGTATTCACATCAAGCTGACCTGAGAGCACTGCATCGGTTACAGTCTCGTAGGCAAGATATTCTCTGTTAAAATCCGCATAATTATCAACATCGGAAAATTTGATGACAAGCTTGACCTTACCATCATTCAGGTCTACGCTCTTAAGCTCCGCAGCGCCCTCACCCTTTGAAACTATGAAGGAATTTACCTCGTTCTCAGTCATCTCCTTCAGCTCATCCAGATTGTAATAGCTCTCTGCAAAGTCATCAATAATTGTACTAACTACAGATCCGTCCTTGTTTATCTCAATAGACGAAGTAGTAAGCTTTGAAGTGTTTCCCCCGGCACCGCAACCTGACAAAACGGAAAGTGTCATGATTACAGATATTACTGCCACACTGCTTTTCATAAACTCTTTTTTCACTAGAATAGTCCTCTTATATTTATACACTTTAGTGTACTAAAACTATGCACACTTGTATGATTATATAACGCCTTTTCAGCTTTTTCAATTATCTTCAATCATCTTAACCATTTCATAGCTGTTAAGGCTTCTGTCAATGAACCTTTTCCTGTAGATATCACAGATGTGATCGAGCTCATTAAGCACCTCTTTAGTAACTGCAAAGGTATACAGCTTTTCAATAGTAGAGCTTCTTATAAACTCCAGAGTATAGGCGGTCGAATTCTCGTAAGTCCTGTCTGTAGGTATCCCCGGAAACTCGCCGTTTATGACAAGGCTTTTTATTTCAAATACGCATCTTACCAGTCTGTTATCAAAGCTATCGGACTCCAATGCCCTAAGTGACTGATACAGAAGCTTTAAAACCTGTCTCTCATCATTGTTTTCCCTGGTATAGTAATCTGCTATCTCAAGGAAAAGCATCCCATACATAGAGCCGTTAAAATCATTTCTGAAATGCTCAAAATAATTGGAAATCCTGGCTTCCTGTATTGTATATGAAGTTCTTCCTTCATAGAGCCTGAATTCCCCAAAGCAAAAGGGCTCTACAACACCCGCAAGATGATTCCCCGGACGTCGTGACCCCTTAGCAAAGGCTGTGATCTTACCACGTTCGGATGTAAGGATAGTCACCACAAAATCGTAGTCTCCTACAGGTGCCCTCTTTATGATCATTCCGTTAACAGTGGTAAACTCAACCATTTAATGTATCAAACCTCATCTGCCGGAAAGCTCCGGCAGCCCTCCAAGCCTGTGAGGGCTTATTTAGTATTCTTATATCCAAAATTCTTCATCTGGACTGTGTCATTTCTCCAGTCCTTTCTGACCTTTACAAAAAGCTGAAGATTAACCTTGCAGCCCACAAGCTTTTCTATATCAACTCTTGCCTGTGAACCAATCTTTTTAAGCATGGCTCCGCCTTTACCGATAATGATTCCCTTATGTGAATCACGCTCACAGATGATAGAAGCTTCAATATCCATGATCTCAGTCTCATCAGACACATCCGCTGCATCCTTTGCTCCGCCCTTAAGAGCTGCAAGCATGGCCTCAAGATCAGGAGCATCGCCTGAGCCCTGAACATTTTCAGCAGCAACATTGGCATTTTTCTTTGGCGGGTGAACATGCTTGGATTTCTTCTTTTTAGCAGGCGCTGCAGCCTTTCTTGTTTTCATGGTCTCTACAGTTACAGCAATACCATGAGGTACTTCGTCAGATAAAAGTCTAAGCGCCTTTTCACGGATGATCTCTCCTACAATGTCCCTCTCGGACTGGTCTGTAAGAGTTTCATCATCATAAAAAGGATCTCCGTAGGGAAGTCTGTCGAATATTCTCTGCATAAGCTCATCAAGATTATCGCTCTTTAAAGCAGATACAGTCACGATATCCGCATACTCCATCTCTTTTTTATAGGCATCAATGAAGCTTTTTAAATCTTCTCCTGAAACAGTATCAATCTTATTTATTACAAGAATAACCTGCTTACCGCATTCTCTTAGCTGATCTATAATCATGTGCTCACCGGCGCCGATAAAGGTGCTGGGCTCAACAAGCCATAAGATCAGATCAACCTCTTCCATGGTCTTGGTAGCAACCTTTACCATGTATTCACCAAGCTTATTCTTGGACTCATGAATACCGGGAGTATCAAGGAATACAATCTGTCCTCGATCATCAGTATAAACAGTCTGTATCCTTCCGCGGGTTGTCTGGGGCTTATGCGATGTTATAGCTATCTTCTGACCTATAAGATGATTCATCAGCGTGGATTTTCCCACATTCGGTCTTCCGATAAGCGTAACATAGCCGCATTTCATACTTAAATTATTGTTCTGATTTTCCTGCATAAATAAGCTGCTCCACTTTTCCAAATAAATCCTTATTCTGCATAAGCTTGTTGCCGTCACCTACAACGCAAAGGCAATCATCCTCCATGAAGGCATCCACGTATGCGGCAAGACTTCTTATCTTATTCTGATCTGTTGCAAGAAGTGTATCCCTGTCGTTCTGAATATTCTTCATATCAGCCTTGCAGAGGTAAGCTGTAAGTCCGTAGGCTCCCTTTGCAGAAGGTGTCTTGGGAGTATCGATATCACTTATAGCTCCTATTACAAACTGTGTGATCGTACGGTCATCAGCCTCAAAGTTCTTAAGATAATCAGATGCTTCCTTGAAAACATCAATACTTCTTGAAAGGTGAGGGTCTCTGTAGGTTACAAAATATGAGTCACCGTTCTTGGCAAAGCCGCTCATGCAGCCATAGGCACCGCCCAGAACTCTGATATTTTTCCAGAGATAATCATAGCCAAGCATAACTCTGAGCACTCTTAAGGAACCATCGTATTTAAGTCCCTTTGATGCAAAATTACCTGCGCGGCAAACATACTGAACCTGTCCCGCTGTCTGGAAGCCCTCGTTCTTCTTTTCACACTTGATTTCAAACCCCTTAACTGAGATCTCCTCAGTATGAAGAGTATCAGCGAACTTAACTACCTTATCCTCGAGACCGGGATATTCCTTCTCAGAAGCTGTATAGTCTACAAGAAGATTCTCCGGACGGAAGATTATTCTGCAGAGCTCTGTCATTTTATCAATAATGTCATCAGCAGCGTTTATGTCGTCTGTGATATTTTCACGAACTTCCTCAACAAGTCTGTAGCCGCCGATACCAGAAACCATATCGGATATCTTAGCTGACTTTGATACATAGGAAAGAGCTCTTAAAGCCGCACTGTGGTGGCCTGCTCCGGCAAGCTCAGATCTTGCTCTGCTGCAGGATTCATCGAGAATCTCAAGGATTCTCTTTTTATCCTCAAACTTTGTTCTTAAAATAATCTCGCTAACAAGCTCGAAGGCCTTATCAAGCTGAGGATAAAGAACCTTAGCTGATATCTCAAAGGTTGTTACGAACTTACTTGTATCATTAGAATCTGTATATGTGCTTATAGCAGCATTTATTCCACCTGTCTGAAGGTTGATCTCATTGTACAGATCAGTATATGAGTAGTTCTCGGTATCCATAAGTCCAAGCAGGGTCTTCAGCATGGGTGCATACGGAAGAAGTCTGTCCGGAACATTTTTCATATCAAATACAAAGTTCAGATAACCGATTCCGTTTGTAAATACATTATGGAAAAGAATCTTTCTGTCGCCGCACGTTCTGACTTCGTTTATAAACTGCTCTGCCTCTTTCTTTATGTCATCGATTGTAAGAAGCGGAATCTTGGCAAGATCCTCAGGTCTGTCAGGCTCCTCCTGATATGCCTTGAGCTCTGCTGTTTCCTTTACGATAGTCTCAAGCTCATCCTTAGACATACTGTCACGAAGAGTCTTTAATTTCTTTTTAAGCTCCTCTTCCTTCTTCTCAGTAAGTCCCTTCTTAGGCTCCATAACAAGCAGAGTGCTGTGGGTGTTCTTAAGCAGGTATTTTTCTATAAGCTTTTCAAAATAGCCTGTCTCAACCTCTTTCTTAAGAGCAGCAAAGGTCTCATTTGCTTCAATGTTGATCCAGGGCTTGGACTCATCATAGAGCCAGCTGTCGAATACCTGAAGTCCATAGAGAAGTCCCTTGGGGAATCTTCCAAAATCAGCCTCACGGTATTTGAATTCATCTGCGTTAATACCTGCAAGGAGGGCCTTTTTATCTATTCCCTTAGCTACCTGCTCCTTAAGTACTTCTTCAATAGTACTTACAAATTCTTCTCTCTGCTCAGGATTGGCATTCTTGGCAACAATAGAGAAAACAGGCTGAATAATGCCGTTGTCGTAGTCGCTGAATACTTCGCTGCCAATTCCCTTATCAATGAGAGCCTTCTTAACAGGCGCTCCGGGAGCTGAGCAAAGTGCATAGTCAAGTATGTCAAAAGCAACATAGAACTTAGGATCAAGACTGCTTCCTACTGCATAGTTAAGGGAGAGATATGTATTATCTCTCTCTGATTCCTCGTTAAGGATAGGATACTGACCTGTAACTTCCTTTCGCTCGTCAAAAGCCTTCTGAAGCTTTATCTCTGAATCTATAGCCAGAGTGTCATATTTTGAGAGATAGTTCTCATCGATATACTGAAGCTTTTCAGCCATATCCATATTTCCGTACAGGTAGATATAGCTGTTTGAAGGATGATAATACTTTCTATGAAAATCGAGATAATCCTCATAGGTCAGGTTATAGATTTCTTCCGGATCTCCGCCTGACTCAATTCCGTAGGTGGTATCAGGGAAAAGAGATTTTCTTATCTCTCTTGAAACAACCTCATCAGCTGAGGAAAATGCACCCTTCATCTCGTTGTAAACAACACCGTTGATCTTTAGCTCATCATCGATGTCGTCCATCTCATAGTGCCATCCCTCCTGCATAAATATCTTCTTGGTCTGATAAATATTGGGATAAAATACAGCATCAAGATATACATGCATTAAGTTCTGGAAATCCGCATCATTACAGCTTGCCACAGGATAAACTGTCTTATCCGGATATGTCATGGCATTAAGGAATGTATTGAGGGAACCCTTTACAAGCTCAACAAAGGGATCCTTTATAGGGAACTCCTTAGAGCCGCAAAGTACGGTATGCTCAATAATGTGAGCTACACCTGTAGAATCCTTGGGCGGAGTTCTGAAACCGATGTAAAAAACCTTATTTTCATCATCATTAGATAAAAGTGCAACCTTAGCACCTGTCTTTTTATGACGAACTATATAGCTGTCTGAGTTCAGATCCTCTATTCTTCTGTGCTCTAATACTTCATAGGTACTAAGCTCTTCAACTCTCATTAACAGTAATCCCTTTCAAAATTATCTTTATATTTTTAGATATCGAAGTCATCACCCGGTTTAAGAGTGATATCGAAATCGTCTTTTTCTTCATTAGTTTTTTCTGGAGCTTTATCCTCTACAGGCTCGTTTATTTCTGGCTCTTCTGTTTCGGGCTCTGAAGGTTCTGTCGCAGCAGCTTCTGCAACTGTGTCAGCTGTCTTCTTGCCTACGGATAATACTCCTATATCAGCCATCTCGGGTCTGTTCATATTGAAATTAGGAACAAGGTCTTCCTCATCCTCATCTCCAAGGGGAAGTACCATACCCTCAGGAACAAAGCGAAGCTTTTCTTCTTTCTCTTCCTTCTTTTCTTCCTGTTCAGGCTCTTCTGTCTTTTCTTCTTTTACTTCTTCTGTAGCTTCAGCTACTTCTTTTTCCTGCTCTGTTTCCGTAGTTTCTTCCTTAGCTCCTACAGATTCAGCAGGAGTTTCTTCTGTTTCAATTGTTTCCTCAGATTCAGATTTTTCCTCAGGAGCTACCTCTTCAGATTCCTCTTCTTCAGATTCCTCTTCAGGCTCATCAATCTCGATGATATCATCTGCACCTTCAACATAGGCAAAGCATGCAAAGCCGCAGCTGATAAGAATAACAAATGCAGCAATTATCATTACTTCGCTGTTAGCTACGGTCTCTCCAAGGAATACAGAAACCAGGATCATAAGGACTGAATAAATCAGCCATGGTGTAATCTTCTCGCATCTTTCCTTTGTTAAATACAAAATTGCAGGAATAAATGCAAGTCCAAGTATAGCAAATGCAAAATATGTATTAGGAAGAGAATTCTTAACCATAATCAGCCAGGGACTGTTGTTATAGCCGTAGAATCTCCAGGTCCAGCGGTAATATGTATCCGGTACACTTCCTGTGCCGCCCTCCCATATAAGCATGCCGATAAATGCGGCAACTCCTGACAGGAGAAGCAATATCTCATTTATGCATACGTCAAAGGTCTCGCCGTAAATATCAGCAAGTGCCCAGGCGGAAAGTAAAAATACTACAGGTACAGCTGCTGCAGCATCAAGGTAGATCATAAGTCCCATGAAGCCGCCAAGTAAAATGCTGAACAACTTGTAAAACCATCTGGTACCAACTCTGTGCTCAAAGCCTTTTACATACAGCACAACAAGAAGCGTTTCAAAAGCCAGTGCTGTAAAAATAAGCTGAGCGCTGTCAATTGTGCGAAGTGAGTATCCAAAGGATGGAACAAAAGCTGTCACAAAGCCAAAAACCATTGCAGGGAGCATTCCGATACTGATTCTGACTGCAATATACAAAAACAGAACCATTATAATTCTGAGTGCAAGATTTATGGAAAAGGCAACATTAAGAGAATTCCCAAGGAAGCTCATAATAACCCTGAGAACACTTGCATATCCCGCTTCTGCAGCTGTTGCATACTGTGGTGTCTCACCTGACATCGCAACAGTTGCATTGTCATAAATCGTCAAATTGCCTGAGAACTCACTTACAAGAAGTGATGAATGGCTAAATGCAAAAAATGCCACCACAGCGATAATAACAGGAACCAGAATTTCCATCCATACAGGCTTTTTCCATTCCTTTATTTTCTCGTTCTCATTTAGTTTTTCACCGATCTTATTACCGATAAGACCTATAATAACAGCGGCTACCACACAGATCGCAAGAGAACCGCCTGCTACTATATATCTGTCATAAGATAGAAAAAGCCCCGAGACAAAACCGGTAACTCCTATGGCAAATATCATTCCCACTAAATAAATCACCCAGACACAAATACCAATCCATGTCTTCCTAAGTTTCATCTCAAGGCCTCCCCATTTTTATTAGTAATTAATTACTCAGCTGCGCTGTCATCCCAGTTGTGATATACAGCCTGAACGTCATCATCCTCCTCAAGGATATCAAGGATTCTCTGAATGCACTTTACATTGTTCTCATCAGTAACCTCAACATAGTTCTGAGGGATCATTGTGATCTCAGCTGATGCTGTTGCGATCTTCTCCTTATCAAGAGCCTCAACAACGCCCTGGAATGCATCGGGAGCTGTAAGGATCTCAAAGCTGTCCTCTTCCTCGTTGAAATCATCAGCGCCTGCATCAAGTACAAGCATCATAAGGTCATCAGCACCCATAGAGCACTCTTCCTTATCGATAAGGATCTGACCCTTTCTGTCAAACATGTAAGATACGCAGCCCTGAGTACCGATGTTACCGTTACCCTTAGAGAAAGCAGCTCTTACATTAGCAGCTGTACGGTTGATGTTATCTGTAAGTGTATCAACGATGATAGCAGTACCGCCGGGGCCGTATCCTTCATAAGTAAGTGTCTGGTAATCAACGTTACCGTCAGCACCTGCAGCCTTCTTGATACCACGCTCGATAGTGTCGTTAGGCATGTTGTTAGCCTTAGCCTTTGCGATAACCTGAGCAAGCTTGAAGTTGTTAGCCGGATCAGGGCCACCCTCTTTAACTGCAACTGCGATCTCACGTCCGATTACTGTGAAAATCTTACCCTTTGCAGCATCGTTCTTCTCCTTCTTATGCTTGATGTTGGCAAATTTTGAATGTCCTGACATTTTATCCTCCTAAAAAATACATTTAATTATCTTTATTTTCCTGATCGTCTCCGGTAGTTTCCGGCTTGTTTGTATCAAGTCGCTTTACCAGTACGCTTTGGATCATGTGGTTCTTCACTGAGAGTATCTTGAAGGAATAGCCTTCAATCTCAGCTGTAAAGTCTTCACCCTCCTCGGGTATTCTGTCCAGCTTGGAAATAAGCAGTCCGTTTACTGTCTCAAAATTAGCATCCTCGAACTCAATTCCAAACTTTTTTTCCAAATCTTCAAGGGGCGTTTTGCCCTCTATAATAAACTCATCCTTATTTGATGTGGCCTCGATGTAGTCCTGATCCTCATCATACTCATCCATGATATTGCCGACAATCTCTTCGATAATGTCCTCCATGGACACCAGGCCGGCGGTCTGTCCGTACTCGTCTATGACAATGACCATCTGAGTTTTTGACTTTTGCATATCATGAAAAAGGCTATCGATATTTCTTGTCTCCGGTACATTTCTGGGGGATCTTAAGAGTCCTCTTGTTTTTCTAAGAGGTGTATCATCATCCGTATGCTCGGAGAGCTTCTTCATTGCATCCCTTATGTGAAGTATACCAATTATATGATCGATATTATCAAGATAAACCGGGAAACGGCTGTTGTTCATATCAAGCATGAAATCTACAGCTTCCTTGAGCGTAGTATTACCGTCGATACAAACCATGGCCTTTCTGTTGGTCATTATATCCTGCGCCTGCTTATCTGAAAATTCGAAAATGTTGGATATCATATCCGCTTCCGAATCCTGAAGCACACCCTGCTCCTGGCCTTCAGATACCATTGATTTTATCTCTTCCTCTGTGACGTCATTCTCATCAGCATCCCAGTGAAAACCGAATATCCTCAGAATTCCCATGGCTGTGAGTCTTATAAGTGCCGTAAAAGGACTAAAGAATTTAATGATAAGAGTAATGGCGCCGACTCCGAAGTATGCCCACTTTTCAGGGTATCTCGCACCGAGCTTCCTCGGTATAAGAACTCCTATGGTAAGTACTATATACATAAGTATCAATACCGCCAGAATATAAGAAATAGTCTGGACAAGAAAAGTGTTCTTTATAAAGCCGCTTATAAGCTTATATGTAAAACCGCTCAAGGCTCTGATATAGATGACACCCAGCAACATATTGATAAGAAGTGTCAGAAGCTGAATGGTATTTATGTAGCGCCCGGGGAATTCAAGTATCTCCTCAAGCTTCTCAGCTGTCTTTCTCTCTCTTTGCTGAAGGGGTGACTGATTATCATCATCCTTGTCAGTTCCGAGCTTTAGATCATCCGGCTTAAGATTCTCAATTGCAGCTCCAAATCCATAGCAGAGCATATCAATGAGAATGACAATAACAAATATCAATAAAAATGCAGTGGCAGTAGGCCCACCATCGTCCATTTATATCCATCTCCTTTACCGTAAAAATCGCAAAAAGCGTCAACATAAAATATAGCATTTTGCATGGATACCGTCAAGAAACCGTACTTGTCATCGTTTTTTCGTTAAGTTAAAATGAATACATGATTTCGGTGTTTTTTGAATTCCTCACAAGAGGACTAATTTGGATATTTAAATGCATATTTGATATGATACTGTTTTTCCTGCGTCAGTTATTCAGACTGCTTCGCCTCTTCCTTGCGCTGCTTCCTGTAACTGCCGTGGTTTACAGCTTCTTTTTCTGCTTCCTCACCATAGAAGTCATCGCAGGCGAGAATATTATTTCATCGCTTCTTCCTATACAAATAGATTCCACTGATGTAAAGGATGTTATAGTAAGTACCTTACGGGGCTATTTATCGATTTTATCCGGGTACAGTGGAACTCTGATGTATTTCCTGCTTTTTATTATAATGCTTATTCTTGCAATCCCGCTATTTTTGGTTTTTGTAGGTGTCGGAACCTTTGTATATGTAGGCAGGGTCTTTGTCATTACACTACTGGCAGATCTCGTCCTGTACTTTATCAGATGTGTGATATCAGGAAAATCGCCCTTTGACATCATATCTTCCAGGTGCCGAATGCTCTTCCCCAAGATGGGCAGACGAATGAACGAACGAAGCTATAACAGATGGCTACGCCGACATCGTGATGAATTTGAAAATGACACCTTTGGAAAAACCGAAAAAAGAAGTCCTCTTGAAGAGTTCTACGCGGAAGATCCTGATGATGAGGATGAAGACTATGATGACGAGGATTATGACGACGAGGAGGAGTATTACCCCGAGGAAGAATACGACGAGGACGAGTATTATCCTGATGAAGAGTATTATGAGGAAGAGGAAGACGATGATTTCGATGAATACTATGACGATCGCATAGAGGACAGGCACAGTCGCAGAGATCATCATCATGAAAAGCCCGGGCACACATCCTCCGATATATCCGCCTTCAATTTCTTTGCCGGCTGTACCACCTTAGAGTCTGCCACAAAAAAATATAAGACACTGGTTAAGCTCTATCACCCCGATAACATGGACGGCGATACAGCTGCCCTTCAGGAAATAAACATGCAATACAATGAAATAAAAAGACGGCTAAGCTGATAATCCTTCAGCTATAGCCGTCATATTTTTTATACCTCGAAGGCTTTAAGAATCTTACCATCCATGGAGTACAGTCTGGGCACGCGGTGATTTATATCGCAGGTAAACTCATAGTTGAATCTTCCGCTCAAATCTCCAAGCTCCTCTATCGTAATCTTTTCAGGCTCGGAATCTCCATAGACCGCCTGTGCCTGTCCGATAAGAATAACCTCATCACCCTCCTTCGCATTAGGTATTCCGGACACATCCACCATGAACTGATCCATGCATACCCTGCCAAGGATTCTCGCCTTTACGCCATGAACGAGGACATATCCTCTTCCACCTGAAAGACTTCTGGGATAGCCATCACCATAGCCTACAGGAATTGTCGCTACTCGCATCCTTCTGTCGGAAACGAAGGTTCCGCCATAGCTGACAGATGTATTCTCAGGAATATCCTTTATAAAGGATATATGGCTGTACATAGACATTACAGGCTTTATCTCGATCTTATTCCTGCTGACCTCCTCTGAGGGCCACATGCCATACATGGTAACGCCGCATCTTACCATATCCATGTGGGCTTCAGGCATATCGATTATGCTTGCGCTGTTAGCACAGTGAACGATCGGAATCTTGAAATCATTATCAGCTTCAACCTTTCTTACGAATTCCTCAAATTCCTTAAACCTGGAATGGGCATTTGTAAGATCAGCCTCATCTGCCCTTGCGAAGTGTGTAAAAAGGCCTTCAACCTCAATACCCTCTGTTGCAAGTGCTGTTTTTATAAAGTTCTCTCCATCGGCATCTGTTCTTACACCGATTCTGCTCATTCCGCAGTCAACAGCTACATGGACATGGAAAATTTCATTTCCGCCCTGAGCTCTTCTCTTTTTAACACGCTCCGAGAGGTGCTTTAACATATCATATCTGAAAACAGTAGGCCTAATATTTTCTCTGAGCATTCTCTCGTAGGCATAAGGGAAGGTATAGCCCAAAACTACTATAGGCTTACTTATTCCATTTTCACGAAGCTCGAAGGCCTCCTCTGCAGTTGCAGTAGCAAATCCCCATATATAAGCATTATTCTGAAGCATTCTGGAAATCGGTACTGCTCCAAAACCGTAGCCGTCAGCCTTAACAACTGCCAGCATCTTAGTGTTTCTTGGAAGTGAATTGTACATATTCTCAACATTCTGAGAAAGTGCATCCAGATCAATTTTTGCATAAACTCTTGAAAACTCGTCCAGCATTACAATATTGCCTCTTTTTTAAATAGTTTTTCCGGAAAAAATATCACGCAAGCTTCCGGATATATCTCTTGCGGTCATTCCCTGTCTGCCGTGCTTAATAGCTGCCATATCGCCGGCTAAGCCGTGAAGAAATGCTCCTGTTACAGCTGCCTCAATGGCGCTTGAAAAGCCTGAAAGCACAAGGGCTCCAAGGAGTCCTGCAAGCACATCACCGCTTCCTGCGGTGGCCATTCCGTCATTACCGCTCAGATTAATAAAATTCCTTTCTCCGTCGGTAATAACACTTCTTGCGTCTTTACATATAATACTCGCATGAAATTCTTTTGCAAGTTTTATGGCTTCATCTATTAAACAGTTCCGGCTGTCATGTATGTTTTTACCTATAAGTCTCGAAAACTCGGCAAGATGAGGTGTCATTATAATATCAGCCTCATAATCACACACAAGCCTTCTGATCTCGTTATCCTCAGCAATTATATTAAGCGCATCAGCATCTAGGATAAGTGTATTGCCTGCATTTTTAAGGATAAGCTTAAGTATCTCTCTGCCTGAGCTGCCCTTTCCTATGCCAGGTCCGCATACAACAGCATCAGACCAGCTAAGGGCTTTCAGAAGTGTCTCTTTATCCTCTTCAAGCTCATTATCATCAAGACCTTCAAAGGCTTCCTCGGAATAAATATCAGTCATAGCCTCAGGTAACAGCGTCTGAATTGCAGACAGATTAGTCTTTTCGGTAAATACCCTCACCATACCGGCGCCGCTTCTAAGGCAGCTCTCGGCAGCCATAATGCAGGCTCCGCTTATCTTCCTGCTTCCTGCAGCTACTAGTACCTTACCAAAGGATCCCTTGTTCCCTGCGGGATTCCTGGGCGGAAGAAGAAGTCCTGATGCCTTGTTATTATCAATAATATCAATGTATTTAAACAGTGGCATATCCTCAAGGAATCCTGCTTCCGTAATACCTACATTGACGATATGGATTTCACCTGAGTGGGCAGCTCCGGGATAAAAAGCGCAGCCCATTTTAAGAAATCCAAAGGTCACTGTCTCATCCGCACAGATGGCATGTCCCTGAACCTGTCCCGTATCGGAATTGATTCCGGTAGGTATATCTGCAGCAATCACATGAGGCACCTTATCATCAAAGTCCTCTCTTGCGTAATTTATCTCGCAAACCGCTGACAGATAGTCGCCTTCGAGATTCCTCTTACAGCCTATTCCAAGCATTGCATCTACAATTACGTCGCTCTTTTTTATCTCAGCATTTATCGTGCTGGCAGCAAAGTCGATCACATTGACGCCATAGGTAAGCGCTATCTTTAGCTGAGCACTGCAGGCTGTAGACCTTTTGGAGGCTGACGCCTTTTCATGAAGGCTGTGATTAACCAGAATAAGCGTAACCTGAATTCCCTCCTGGTGAAGGATTCTTGCGGCCGCAATGCCGTCTCCGCCGTTATTACCGCTTCCCGCAAAAATAAGAACTCTGCCGGACGGAGGAAGAGCCTTCTTTACATATTTGCATATAGAAAGCGCCGCCCTCTCCATCAGTACATCCTGTGGAATTCCAAAGTGGTCGATCGTGGTCTGATCGCACCTTTTCATTTCGGCAGCGCTTACAACATATTTTGAATTCTTGTCAACTATCGGTAAATTTTTCATCTTCTACGATTATCCCATCTTGTTCTTTCATACCGGCTTTTAATACTGGATGTCGCTTATCGGGATCATACTTAAGATCAAAAAGGTCTATGACCTCGGGACCGAAAATGTTATGCATGTAAGAATAGACGTTAAAGTTCTCTATCTCCTTTTCCTGCAATCTGATGACATTCTTCTTAAGCTTGACTCTGACCTGAGATACCCACTCATCAATGGCATCTATTTCTACGGTGTTGTCATGCATCTTCTTATAGAAAAGATTCATGGTCTCAATCATAAGCTTAAAATTAGCCTGATAGATTTCCCTCGGGAGACCGAGCATATTGTCCTCACACTCCTCTATCTTCTCATTACATTCCTTGATAAGACGGGTGTGATCATCAATCTCTGCCTCTATCTTCTTACGCTGCTTGGGATTCTTATCCGCATCATCCCTAAGTACAACGATCTCACCAAGAAGCTTTTTCTTAAGCCTCTTGATATCCTTGATCTTTTCTCTGGTCTTTTCCTGCGTTGCCACAAGCTTAATAAGCTCCGCCTCAAGCTGCTTGATTCTTGCAGTCTTAGGGCTCAGCACGAAAAGATCCTGCCATTTTTGGTCCTTGAAAAGAACTGGGACATCCTTTCCAACGAGTGCATCGGAATAAGTGCTACTGTCCTTCGCCATATCGGCTCCCTCATATGGTTATACTACTTCAGATTATGCGATTTTTCGTATCTCTCTACGCTGTAGGTAAGCTTCATCAGCGAATCTGAAAGATGTACATTTTCTACCTGCACATAATCCGGCAGTTCAAGATCCACATGCGCAAAATTCCATATTGCCTTTATTCCGCATTTCACAAGCTTGTCCGCCATAGGGACAGCCTGATCCTTTGGAATCGTAAGAACTGCTATCTCAATTTTGTTGTCCCTAACAAACTTTTCAATCTCCTCTACTGGTCTGATCTCAATATCCCTTATCTTCTTACCGTGAAGCTCAGGATTTAAATCAAACGCGCCTTTAAAAATAAATCCCCTGTTAAAAAAATTGTTGTAGCCTGAAAGCGCCTGTCCAAGATGCCCTGCTCCGATAATAATAAGAGTATGCTCTTTTCCAAGGCCTAAAATCTTACCAATCTCATCATACAGATATTCCACATTATATCCGTAACCCTGCTGACCAAATCCGCCAAAATTATTAAAGTCCTGCCTTATCTGCGAAGCAGTAACCTTCATAATATCGCTTAATTCCTG
>JAEEGF010248342.1_pt1 | contig 15502 bp, 14 predicted proteins | sample 9134171 | NCBI WGS metagenome assembly JAEEGF01 (sample SAMN16246542, study PRJNA631951) | gut metagenome | biome: gut microbiome; feature: rumen; material: AP-attached | host: Bos | place: Iran: Karaj | collected 2018-10 | reverse complement strand
CCGCAGGCATAACGCCTGCGGCAGCCGACACCTCCGGCACACCCACCCGGAGGTGTTTTTTATTATCTTCTGCCGTGTCCTCCGCCGCCGTGTCCTCCGCCGCCGAACCCGCCGTAATTGCCGGTTGCGCCTTCGGTCGAGGACGACTGCGTCCACGAAAGCACCGTGCTGCCGTCACGGTCGAGCACGTACGAGCCGTTGAGCGCAAACGCGTCGGACGCGATCCAGCAGGAGCTGTACGAACCGCTCAGCGTGAACGAGAAGATCGTGCTGCCGCCCGCATCCTTTAAGGTATACGCGCCTTCGGAGAACTGCGTGCCGCTCGAAACGTAGGTATTGACCGAGCCGGACTGCGGGATCTGGCAGATGCCGCCGAGCGCGACGATCGTGCCGCCCGTGACCGAAACCGTGCCGTCCACGTCGACCGAGCCGGACATGCCGCCGTTCTGCGAGCCGCCGAGCACGAGCACCGTGCCGCCGCGCATCTCGAAGCTGCCGTTGGAGTCGATCGCGTCGGTGTCGCCCGCGCCGGTGCGGATCTGCGCGAACCCGCCGTTGATGTACACCATCGGCGTCACCGCGCCTTTGCAGGCGTTGATCCCGTCGTCGTCCGCGTCGACGTACACCGTGCCGCCGTTCAGCGTGACGGTATTGCCTTCGAGCCCTTCGTGCGATTCGACGATCAGGACCGTGCCGTCGTTGATCGTAAGCGCGTTGTCGGCGTGCATGCCGTCGTCCGCGCTGGTGATCGTGAGCTCGCCGCCGTTGACCGTGATGCTGCCGAGACCCGTCTCGCCGTTCTCCAAAGCGGTGCCGCCGTTCGCGTGCAGACCGTCGTCGCCCGCATAAACGGTGATGACGCCGCCGTCGATGATGATCTCGTTCTCCGCCTTCACGCCCTTGGACGAATAGGTCGTCTTGGACGAATCACCGCCGTCGGAGATCTGCACCCAGTCACCGGCGATCAGACCGCCGGAAACCGAGGTGATCAGGTACCCGTTCATCGCCGCGTTGACGGTCTCGCCCGCGGTCGACGCCTTATAGTTCTCGCCGTCGGGCGTCGCGCCGCTGTCCACCATGTGGAACAGGATGTTCGAATAGCCGTCCGCAAGCCGGAACACCAGTCCGTAATACGGGGTACGTCCGCCGTAGATCATCGTCTCATAGGTGCACTTCACGTATACGCCCGCCGCATCGTCGTCGTTGTAGAGGTATGCGTAGTAGTCGCATGCTTCGGTGTACAAAGAGCCGGGTACAATGAGATAGCGCTCCGAAACCGCCGCGCTCGCGTTTTCCTCGGCATAGGATGCGGTATAGATGTTGACGACGCACGATTCCTCCTCGGAAATCTCAACGTTGTACGCCGCGCTGATGCCGTCGCACGCCGCATAGATGTCGACCTGTCCGCCCGTGATCGAGACGGTGCCGCGCTGCTTATCCTTGGACGAGACGTCGGAATTCTCGGTTTTGACGCCGTCGGACGCGGTAGAGATCAGGATGAGATTGCCGGACTTGATCTCGACCGAATCGTTGCCCTTCAGAGCGTTGCCGCTCGCGCTGACCTTGAGCGTCAGGTTCTTGACGGACAGATCGTCCTTCGACTTGACGCCGTTGTCAAACGCGGTCTCGACGATCAGCGTCCCGGTTCCCGCGAGCTTCAGATCGCTCGAAGAGAAGATCGCCGCATCGTCCTCGACGTTCTCCGCGCTGCCGGTGCGCAGGTCGGTGACCGTGTTGTACGTATCCTTTTCCGCCTTGACCGTCACGTCGCCCGCGCTGTCGACGCGGATCGGCGCGCCGAAGCTGCACGCGATCGAAGCGCCGTCGAGAATCAGCTTGACCTCGTCGTCCTCGCCCGCATTCACGACGATCTGCCCGTCGCTGAGCGCGCCGGAGAGCGTGTACTCGCCCGCCGCGGTGATCGTGTAAACCGAACCGTCCGGCAGGATCTCGCCCGACTCACCGCTGACCGAAAAGTCGTCGGTGCTGACCTTCGTTTCATCGGCCGGATCGGCGAGCGGCGTGCTGTCCGCGACCGCTGCGCTCGCATCCGCGTCCCGGACGATCGTATCTTCGCCGGCGACGACTGCGATCTGCTCCGATTGCGAATCGGGTACCGTCGCCGCGACGCTCCCGAACGAACATGCCGCCGACAAAAGCAGGGCGACCGCTGCTGCAAGAAGTCTCAAGTTCCGTTTCATGGCTGTTTCCTTTCCGGCATTGTGCCTTAGAGCTGTCCCTGCTGCTCGCTGTACGGAAGCAGGGAGATTTCGAGGTTTCCGTTTCGGGTGCGCAATTCGTCGATGAACGCTTTTTCCTCCTTCTGGTCCTTCATGCGAACCAGATACGACAGGCGGAACATCGAACCCATCCCCGTCGTCTTGACGCCGAGGCGCTCGCTGCTCTTTAGGTAGCGCGCGAACGTGTCGTCGAACATGTCCGTGTACTCGAGCGATTCGGGTACTGTGATCTTCAAAAGCCGTTCCTCCTGCATCGTCTTGCTGTCGAACAGCTTCAGCGATGCGAACAGGAAATACAGCAGCGCGAGCGAGAGCAGGATGATCACGCCGTACGCAAGGTATCCCATGCCAAACGCGATGCCCGCGCCCATGGCGATCAGGATCGCCGCGATCTCGTCCGCCGAGCCCTGCGCCGAGCGGAACCGGATCAAGCTGAACGCGCCGCCGATCGCGACGCCCGCGCCGATGTTGCCGTTCACGAACGTGATGACCGCGCCGACGACGAACGGGATCAGCGAAACGACGATGAAGAAGCGCTTGCTGGAGCGCACACGCCTTGCCATAATGATCGCAAACAGCACGCCGCACAGCACGGCGACGCCCGCCATCAGGAAAAACTGCGACGCGGTAACGGTCGAAGAATAAATCGATTCAAACATTATATATCATCCTTTCTCTCAAATTGCAAGCAAATGCTCGCGGCGGAACGCTTCTCCGTACTTCGAAATGCTTCCCCGCTTGATGTTGAGGTCCGACAGGATCTGCACCAGCCACAGCGGAATCACGTCCTGCACCTTCAGTTCCAGGATCGTGTCGCCCGCATGCAGCAGCGGCTTTCCGACCGGATCGCTGTCGAAGCGGAACGCATCGACGCGGTAGCGCGGGTTGCGGTCGATCGTGAGACGCAGATCGCCGTCCGGCTCGCAGTATGCAGTGCGGTCGTACAGGATCATGCACGCGGGAACGAGCGTGTGATAGTAATCGCGGAAGTACGTGATCTCGCGGTCGATCTGTCCGTTCTCGTCGAGGTTCAGCGTTCCGGAAAAGAACTGCTCCGCCTCCGGCACCGTCGCCTGCACGCGGCGCTTGTACACGATGCCGTACGCCTTGCGCTTGAGTTCGAGATATACCGGCGTGCGGTCGGTTGCACGGCCGTAGGCGCGAAGGCGGATCTTTTCCTTGAACTCCGGCTTCTCGATCGATTCGCGGATCAGCCGGTAGTCCGGCGTGTCGTAGTAGAGCGACGCGATCGTGGTCAGTCCGTATGCGTCCGGCTCCATGTGTCCCTCGAGGCGCGCGACGAATGCATCCGTCTGCGCCGCGCTCAGGATATACTTCCATTCGTACCGTTTCATAACGGTGATCGGCGTTTGAATGCTTTCCATTTGCGTGTCCTCGCTTTCTTTGATGGCATCATCATACCCGCGCTTCCTAAAACGAAATTAAAACCGGAAAAACTTTTTTCTCTCCCGCAGCAAAAAACAAAGACCGCCGGTTTGGCGGTCTTTTTGATCTTTGAATTGTCGGTCCGCTTACACGACGGACGGTTCGGTGAACAGATTGCCCTCGGCAAAGCGGCTCAATTTGAGCCGCGAGGCGTCGATGGTGGGCTCCATTCCGAGAATCATCTCGGACATGACGGTGCCGGTGACGGGACCGAACATGAAGCCGTGTCCGCTGAAGCCGACCGCGACGTAGAAGCCCTCTACGCCCTCCACCTTGTCGTAGATGGGCTGACGGTCCGGAGACATGTTGTAAAGCCCCGCCCACTGACGGATGACGCGCAGCTTGCCGATCGCCGGCAGCACCAGATCGATCGTCTTTGCCATTTCCTCGAGGAAGTGCCACGAGGAGGTCCTTCTGAGGTCCTTCGGCTCCGAGGAATCGCTGCGGCCCATGATAAACGAGCCGTGCGGCGTCTGCTGCACATACAGATTGAGGTTGAACGCCATGACCATCGGATCCTGCATCGGCTCGACGGGCTCGGTGACGAGAATCTGATGACGCTCGGAATAGAGCGGCAAATCCACGCCGACCATCTTTGCGATGCCCTGCGACCATGCGTTCGCCGCATTGACGACGATCGGCGTTTCGATATAGCCGCGGTTGGTTTCGACGCCGACGATCCGGCCCTTTTCGACCTTGATGCCGGTCACTTCCGTGAACGTGTTGAACTCCACGCCCAGCCGCTTGGCGGCCTTGTAGAACGCGTCGGTCGTCTTGTGCGGGTTCAGAAAGCCGTCCTTCGGGCAGTACGCCGCGCCCGAGAGAACGTCGGTATTGAGATGCGGAACCAGCTCCTTGGCCTCCTCCAGGCTCATCATGCGCGAGGGAATGCCGCAGGCGTGCTGGACCTCGATGTTCTTCCGGAACTGCGCAAGCTCCTTTTCGGTGTCGGCGATCATCAGATACCCGCTCTGGCGGAGTTCGATATCGCCGTCGTATTCGAGGATCTCGTTTGCATGCTCATAGAACTCCGTGGAGAACTTGGACATGCGGCAGTTCATTTCCGTGCCCCACTGCATACGGAACCCCGCGCCGCACGCGCCGGTGGAACCGGAGCAGATGAAGCTTTTTTCGAGCACGACGATGTTTTTCGCGCCGCGCACGGCGAGATTGTAGGCGATGGAGCAGCCGGACATACCGGCGCCGATGATGACGATATCCGCTTTATTCTTCATTCTTTCCGGCCTCCTCCGCGATAAGATGCAGTTTCACACCGACCACCGGGGGACGAATGTTGTGGAACCTGAGATCGGCCATGTTCTGACCGGTCGCGTTGGCGATCTCGCGCAGAACCAGCTGACCGCAGGTCTTGCCCTGACACGGTCCCATGCCGATGCGCGTGATGCGCTTGATTTCGTCGTAGGTCACGTAACCCTGCGCAATGAGATCCCGGATGTCCTTCAGCGTGACGTCGGAACAACGGCAGATGATGGTGTTTTCGTCCATGTGCTTACGCCTCCCTTCTGAAGTTGCGGAAGTCATAGAGATACGCGCGATCCACCTCGAGCGTGACGACCGGCGTGCGGTCGAAGGAGGGCGGATTCATGACCTTCTTGACCAGCGCTTTGCAGATCGGCTGTCCCGCGCGATCCAGTCCCGTGACGGTTTCGCCCGCCTCGGGCAGCGGCAGGAATTCGTAGGGGATGCGGAACTCGACGGTATCGGCGGATTTGGAGCCGTCGACGATCATGATCGCAAGCCCCGGGCATTTCGAAACGCACAGGCCGCAGCCGCTGCACAGGGTGTCGTCCCTCTGCGGGATATTGTTGATGTCGTCGCCGATCTGAATTGCGCCGCGGGGGCATGCGGTCTGACACGGATTGCAGGGGATCTTCTGATAGCACTCCACCACCGCGACGGGACCTTTGTTGATCCTCTCGACGGGAGGAAATTTCGTCATGACCATTTCACGGGTGGCCACACCTGTTTTCTCAAACATCTTCCTTCCTCCTTACAGTTGGCTGATTTTCATTCCGGCGCGGATGCGGTCGCCGACGGGACCGGATCTCAGGTCCGCAAGCTGCTTCAGGTATTCCTGCCTGCGCTGCTCGAAGTCCGCCGGCTCACAGCCGAGCTTTGCGGCGGCGCACAGCCCCGCAAGATACCCCTCCGCCATGGCGGAGCTTGCTTCCTCGATGCCGGATGCGTCGCCCGCGACGAAGATGCCCGGGATGCAGGTTTCGCAGTTTTCCGTCCGCATGGGAACGTAGCCGGAAAGCTGCGGGACGTATTTCATCTCGACGCCGCGCATGGCGAGCAGCTCGTTTAAGGGGCTCAGACCGACGGAAATGCACATCACGTCGACATCATAGCGCGTTTCGGTGCCGGGAATCGGGCGGAACTTGTCGTCCACTTCGCACACGATCGCCGCTTCGAGGCAGTCGGTGCCGATCGCTTCCTTGACCGTATGGGAGGTGAGGATGGGCACGCCCATTCTGGCAAGCTTGGACGCGTGGACCAGATAGGCGCCGATGCGCGGCGCAGCATCGAGAACCGCAACGACTTCGATGCCCGCCTGCATGAGCTGATAGCTCACGATCACGCCGATATTGCCCGCGCCGACCATCAGGACGCGATTGCCGGGACGGATGCCGTACACGTTCATCAGCGTCTGCACGGCGCCTGCGCCGTAGATGCCCGGCAGGTCGTTGTTGGGGAACGCCAGGGACTTTTCATATGCGCCGGTGGCGCAGATCACGGAGCGGGCCTTGACCTTGAAGTATTCCTTTTCGTCCTTCAGTACGGTGACCACATTGTCCTCGTAGAAGCCGACGGCGGTTGCGTTGAGCATGATCTCGATCTGATCGCCGTATTCCTCGATCTTCCGGAGAAGGATACCGGCGATGTCCACGCCTCTGTGGGAGGCGTACTGACGCTCCGAACCGAAGAACATGTGCGTCTGCTTGATGAGCTGTCCGCCGGGACGGAAGCTGCGCTCCAGAATGAGCACCTTTGCGCCGGACGACGCCGCAGAGATTGCGGCGCACAGCCCCGCGGGGCCGGATCCGATGATCAGCAGTTCGACTTCTCTCATTTGATCCTCCCCTTTCCTTCCTGTGTCTCGACCTGCATGCCTTCCCTGAGAAGCGTGATGCAGGTACGGACGTTGGGCTCTCCGTCTACGGTCATCTGGCAGGAAGCGCAGTTGCCGATCGCGCAGTAGAATCCGCGGGGACGGTGCTTCTCTGGACTCTTGGCCAGCTCCTTGACGCCTGCGGCGTGAAGCGCGGCTGCGATCGTTTCGCCTTCATACCCCTTCATCGGCTTGCCGTTGAAGGTAAAATGGATTTCCTTACCGCGGTCAAAGGTAAGGATCGGATGTTGGGTAATCCTCATTTCCGCAGTTCCTTTCATCAATAGGATTCTCTGATAGCAGGAAGAAAGCCGGGCGATGCGTGGCTTTCTTCCGAACGGTTCTGTTTATTTTTCTGCCATATAGGGATAGGCGATCGCGTCGGAGGGGTTGAAAGTCTCCTTCACGCAGTGCGGGCTCATCCAGCGGATCATATTGAGCGCGGTGCCCGCCTTGTCGTTCGTGCCGGACGCGCGCGCGCCGCCGAACGGCTGCTGCCCGACGACTGCGCCGGTGCACTTGTCGTTGATGTAGAAGTTGCCCGCCGCATGCAGGAGCGCCTTTTCCATCTTGACGATCGCTTCGCGGTCCTGCGCAAAGACGGCGCCGGTCAGCGCGTACGGGGACGCCTCGTCGCAGATTCTGAGCGTTTCTTCGAGCTCGTCGTCCGGATAGACGTACACGGACACGATCGGCCCGAAGATCTCGTTGACCATGGATTCATAATCCGGCTTCTTGCAGACGATGACGGTCGGTTCCACGAACCAGCCCTTCGAATCGTCGCAGTTGCCGCCGATGACGATCTCGCAGTCGGGGCTCTGCTTTGCGCGATCGAGATAGCCCTTGCAGCGATCGAACGACGCCTTGTCGATGACGGCGGCGAGGAACGTATCGAAATCCTGCACGTCGCCCATCGTGGCCTGCTTCATCATCTCCTTCATCGTTGAAAGGACTTCCGGCCAGATGCTCTCCGGTACGAACGCGCGGGAGCACGCCGAGCATTTTTGTCCCTGGAACTCGAAGGAGCCGCGGATCAGCGCCGCCGCAAGCGGACGTACCTTGGCGCTCTTATGCGCAAAGATGAAATCCTTGCCGCCGGTTTCGCCGACGATGCGCGGATAGTTGCGGTAGGAGGCGATGTTCTCGCCGATCTGCTTCCAGACGCTCTGGAACACCTCGGTCGATCCGGTGAAGTGGAAGCCCGCAAGCTCCTTGCGGGAGATGACGTATTTTGCCACGTCGCTGCCGTTCGAGGGCACGAAGTTGATGACGCCCGCCGGAAGTCCGCAGTCCATCAAAAGCTTCATGTAGTAGTAGTTCGAAAGCACCGCGGTGCGGGACGGCTTCCAGACCGCCACATTGCCGACGATCGCCGGCGCCGTGGGGAGGTTTCCGCCGATGGAGGTGAAGTTGAACGGCGTGATGGCGCAGATGAATCCGTCCAGCGCGCGATAGTCCTGACGGTCCCAGATGCCGGGAATGGACGCGGGCTGATCCTTGAAGATCTCCTGCGCGGACCAGACGCCGAAGCGCAGGAAGTCCGCAAGCTCCGCAATGTCGATCTCCGCCTGGAACACGGTCTTGGACTGACCGAGCATGGTCGAGGCGTTGAGCACTTTACGGTACGGGCCGGTGATCATGTCCGCCGCCTTCAGGAAGATCGCGGAACGGTGTTCCCACGGCATTTCTTCCCATGCCTTCTTGGCAGCCAGCGCCGCGTCGACCGCCATGGTCAGTTCCTTTTCGCCGGCCATCGAGCACTCGGCGATCACATGACCGTGATCGTGCGGCATGGTGACCTTGAACGTCTTCTCCGTGAAGATCTCTTTTCCGCCGATGATCAGCGGGATCTTCACGACCTCTGCGGACTGACGGGCAAGCTCTTCCTTCAGTTCCGCGCGTTCTTTTGATCCGGGCAGATAGCCGCGGAAAGCGTCGTTTTCCGGTCGTTTGATGGTGAAGTAAGCGTTTGACATAAATCCTCCTTTTGTTCGGCCCGTACGCAAGAACCCAAGCCGATAATATTTCCAAGCGATTGGAATACAAGTGAAAAAACAATGGGAAAATACCCTATATAATTTAACATATCCGGCGGTTATTGTCAACGGAAAACCGATCAAAGACGGGCGTCGCCGCCACCGCCGCGCGTCTCTCAAAAGACAAAAAAAGACCGCCGGGGCGACGGTCATTCCACATACAGTTCGTATCGCTGTTTGCGCGGCTTCGGAAGCGGAAGCCTGTCCAGAATGCGGTGATACAGAAGCAGCAGCACGGCAAAGCCGACGACTGCAAGCAGCACGATGCGCCAGACCTTCCACGGCTCCCAGTAATAGCCGAGAACAGCGTCGGCAACCGTGATCAGAAGCGCGCCCAGAATCAGCCACGGGAACGTTTTGCGCGAGAAAAGCTTGCGAAGCGGAACGTGCGGAAACAGCAGCTTCCAAACGAGCGCGAACAGTCCGACAAGCAGCGCGGCTTCCAGCAGAAAATGCAGCAGGATCTGCCCGACCGGCGAGTTCCAGAGCGCAGTCGCAAGCGCGATCAGAAGCTCCCCGATGCCCCACAGCGGAAGCAGGATCAGCGCGCGCACCGGCAGCGGCCAGGACTGTATGCGCAGGCAGATGCGCTCGCGCAGGGTGAACGGCTCGTCACGGTCCGTTTCGACGATATAGCTGCGGTGCTCCACGCCGTCGACCACGCACACGTGCGACGGATCGGACACGGATTCGCCGTCGGGTTTGATCAGCGTCGCGGGATCGGTCACGACCGTATTCACGAGCAGGCTCGCCGCAGTCACGGCGCCCGCCGCGCCCGCCGCCGCCCGCTTTGCTGTTTTGCTCCTCTCTTTCTGCATCGGAGGCACCCGTTCCTTTCCGTTCAGATTGCCGACCTTGTCGGATACAGGTTGATTGTATCAGATTCCGGTCGAATTGAAAAGCCCCCGCGGCAACAGAATAGCGGTTTGGTTCCTTTCGATCGGGTTTCGGACGGGTTTTTCCGGCAAATGCTTCGTCATAAACGCAGGAAACCGCAATCGCATCTTGCTTTTTTCGGCAGGAAGTCCTATCATAAGCGTATCGAACCACGGGAGACGAAGGCATGACGAAATCGGAGCTCAGAGAAAACCGGACGCCCGGCGCGATTCTGCTGAATATGCTGATCGCGGCGGTCAGCCTGTTCGTCAACGGGTTCGGGTTGTATCTGACGATCCGCGCGAACATCGGCGCCGCGCCGTGGGACGTGCTGAACCTCGGCATCGCAAAGACCTTCGGCATCCTCTACGGCACCGCGTCCATCTCCGTTTCGCTCATGATCCTGTTGATCGACATTCTGATGAAGGAGCCGGTCGGCATCGCCATGTTCATCGACGCGATCGTCGTCGGCAAGGCGGTCGATTTCTTCAACTGGCTCGATCCGATCCCCCCGTGCAAGTCCCTGCTCACCGGCATTCCGCTGATGATCGCCGGACTGTTCGTGCTTGCCTATACGCAGTACACCTATATGATCGCGTCGCTCGGCTGCGGTCCGCGCGACACGCTGATGGTCGGGGTTGCAAAGCGCGTCAGGCGTATCCCGATCGGCGTCGTCAGCATTGCGATCCTCTCCACCGCCACGCTGATCGGCTGGCTGTTGGGCGGTCCGGTCGGGATCGGCACGCTGATCTGCGCGTTCGGCGCGGGACCGATCATGCAGCTGGCGTTTCACACCGTGCACTTCGACGCCACGACGATTCACCATCAGCGCCTGCGCGATTCCTTCAAAGTGTTCCTGCATAAGCAATAATCTGCACAAAAAACGATCCGCCGCGAAAACGGCGGATCGCTTGTTTCTGTACGGTTTACTTGTAGGTGTCCGCGGTGATGCTGTCGAGATCGACGTCCCTCGTCTCCTTGACCTTGGTCATCAGAAGCACCAGCGACGCCGCCATGAACGGCACGCAGATTGCGAGGAACAGGATATCCATGGACACGAAGTTCTGCAGCACGATGAACAGCGCCTGTCCGATGAACATGCCCGCGCCGATCATGACCGAGATCGTACCCATGACTGAAGCGCGCATGCCGGACGGCGAGGACTCCGCGGGCATCGTGAGGATCAGCGTGTCGGACATCGACCAGAGCCCGCCGATCGAACAGCCGTAGGCGATTCCGGCGGCGACCGGTCCCCAGTTCAGGCGGCACGCGAGCACGAACGCCAAAAGCCCCAGCAGCGCCAGACCGCCGAGGATCAGACACGCCTTTTTGCGGCCAAGCCGATCGGAGAAGAAGCCGCTGACGATCGTGACGACGCCGTTGACCAGCGGATAGATGATCAGCACGATCGACACCATCGCGGTCGCCATCGCGCCTTCGAGCACCGTGGAATAATACGAGGTGTAGAACGTCGTTGCGAAGAACAGGAAGCCCGCAATCAGGATCCATCGGAGCTGCCGGTTTTTGAAGATGAACTTCAGCGCGCGGAACACGCCGCCCTGTTCGGCGGTGCCGTTCTTTTGATCCTCCGCCGCCTTGATGCGCCGCTCCTCCGGCGTCAGCGAGAGGAAGCCGCGGCGCTGCTCGACGAACACCGGCGTTTCGCGCATCAGGAAGAACGAAATGAGACCGACAGCGATCGCGACGACGACCGGAATGAGATACACCATGCGCCAGCTTGTCGGCACGTCCTCCCTGAGAAAGATGCGCGACAGCACGCCGATCAGCGAAACGGAGATCAGCGCAATGCCCTTGGCGATAAAGCTGTAGGTTGCGCGCTTTTCTTTGGGCGCGGTCTCCATGATGTAGAGCACCTGCATGTCGTTCGGCGTGAAGAACATCATGAACAGCATGCCGAGGATGTACTGCACGACGCTCCGGCTCGTCATGACGATCAGCATGCCGACGCCCATGCCGACGGTGTTGATCATCAGAAACAGGCGGCGTCCGTATTTGTCGGACAGCGCCTTATAGAACGGCGTGATGATCAGAAACAGGTTGGACGCCACCTGCCACGGCGCGACCGTGTTGATCGCGTTCGTGTACTCCGGCGTATTGACGTTGCGGGACGTGATGCCGAACAGTTCGAACAGCGCGTAAGGCTGCATGGACGAGTTGACATTGGACGTGATCTCGTCGACGATGTAGATGACCGTCAGAACGATCATCGCAAACAGCAGATAGTACGCGCCTTTCGGACGCGCCGCCTCGCGGTTGAGCCTCAACAGCTCTCTTTGCTCGCGGGCATAGTTTTTCGGTTGCTCCAAAGCTTTCCCCTCTCCCTCTTTGAGATACCGCCATTATACCAAATCCGCCGAAGATGCGCAATCCCGCGGCGAATGAATTCCGTCCGGACACGAAAAAAGCTTCCCCCCGACGGGAGAAGCTTTTGTCTGATTCCTGTGATTACGCGAGCACGCGCAGGCACTGCGAGATCAGCTTCATGCTGACATGATCGCCTTCTTCAAAGCGCTTGGTCAGCTGCGGATTGTAGTTCTCGACGATGATCGACTGCCCGTTGCGCTCGATTTCGTATTCGATCTTCGCGCCGTAATAGGTCGCGCGCTTGACGACGCCGGAGAGCGGACCTTCCTCCTCGGAGAGCTCGACCGATTCCGGACGCACGACGATGCAGCACTTGTCGCCGATATTGAGTCCGGGCATTGCGCCGGGACGCGGAACGGCGATGATGCTTCCGTCCACCTCGACGAGCGCGGCTTCGCCGTCTCTGCCCTTCAGTTCGCCTTCGATGAAGTTCGCCTTGCCGATGAACTGCGCAACGAAGCGGCAGTTCGGCTGCTCGTAGATCTCCGTCGGCGATCCCTGCTGCATGATGTTGCCGTCCTTCATGATGACGACGCGGTCGGAAATCGCCATGGCTTCCGACTGATCGTGCGTGACGTACAGGGACGTGATGCCGAGGCGCTTCTGCAGCGCGCGCAGTTCGTCGCGCATGCTCTCGCGCAGTTTTGCGTCGAGGTTCGAAAGCGGCTCGTCGAACAGCAGTACGCTCGGTTCGATGATGACCGCGCGCGCAAGCGCGACACGCTGCTGCTGACCGCCGGAAAGCTGATTCGGGAAGCGGGATTCCAGACCTTTCAGCTGCATCAGTTCGAGCGCGGCTTCGGTGCGGCGGATCAGTTCTTCCTTGCCGACCTTTGCGACGCGCAAGCCGTATGCGACGTTCTCCCAGATATTCATATGCGGGAACAGCGCGTAGCTCTGGAACACCATGGAGATGCCGCGCTTGTTCGGCGGGACCTTTGCGACATCCCTGCCGCCGATCATGAGTTTGCCCTCCGTCGGATATTCAAAGCCCGAGATCATGCGCAGCGTGGTGGTCTTGCCGCAGCCGGACGGGCCGAGCAGCGTCACCATTTCGCCGTCGTTGATCGTCAGATTGATATGATTGACCGCGACAAAGTCCTTTCCGGTTTCCGGCTGCTGGAAGATCTTGGTGATGTTTTCCAGTACGACGGAAGAACTCTTTTTACTGAATTCGGATTTTACATTCTGGCTCATTTTACTCCCTCCGATCTGCTTTTCAAACTTGGCACGCGGGAACGCGGCGCCAACAGCCATTGAATCAATCTGTTAAAGATGCCGATAAACACCAGCAGGATCACGATCATGATGGTGACGAACGCAGCCGCCTGTCCGAACTTGGCGAGATCGAACAAGCCGTAGATCTTGCTCGTGACGAGCATCCAACTCGGCGACACGAGGAAGATGACCGCGCTGACCGCGGTGATCGCCTTCGTAAACGAATACACGATTCCGGAGAAGAACGAATTGCGCAGCAGCGGCAGCGTGATCCTGCGGAACGAATATCCGCTGTCGGCGCCGAGGATCGTCGAAGCCTCCTCGATGGAGTTGTCGATCTGCAGCAGCGTCGTCGTGCCGGATTCGATCGCGACCGGCATGTTGCGGAAGACGAAGACGATGATCAGGATCAGCGCCGTACCGGTCAGCAGCAGCGGAGGCGTATTGAAGCCGAGGATGTAGGAAATACCGAGCACCGTACCGGGTACCGCGAACATCAGAACCGAAGAGACTTCGATGAAGCGCTTGCCGTAGTAGTTGCGCTTTGCGGTGATGTAGGCAATGATCATGCCCAACAGCCCGCCGATGATCGCGGATATGACCGCGAGCAGCATCGACGTCCACAGGCTGTCCGTGCCGAATCGCAATGCGCGCTGGTATTGCTCGAGCGTCAGCGAGAAGTCGATGCCCCACGTCTTGACGAACGAGCCGTAGATCACCGTGCCGTAGAACAGCAGGACGACTGCGGCGACCAGGATGCAGAAGCCGAACAGCGGCCATTTGATATGCGGCTCATTGATCAGCTTGCGCGCCTGCGTCGGCTTGCCCGTGACCGTGACGAAGCTCTTTTTGTTGACCCAGTATTTATTTAAGAGATACGCGGTCAGCGCGGGGATCAGCAGCAGCATCGCCAGAACCGAGCCCTTTCGCATATCGTAAGTACCAGTGATGGTGGTATAAACTTCGATCGACAGCGTCGTATAGCTGCCGCCGATCGTAGCCGGATTGGAGAAATCCTCCAAAGACTGAATGAACACCAGCAGCGCGCCGGAGATGATGCCGGGCAGCGACAGCGGAAGTGTGACCGTCCAGAAGGTCTTCCAGCGGTTTGCGCCCATGTTGCACGCGGCGTCCTCGACGGATGCGTCGATGGATTCCAGAATGCCCGAAAGCGTCAGATAGGCGATCGGGAAAAAGCTCATGGTCTGCACCACGATCAGGCTCAGCATGCCGTAGACGTCGTTGTCGTTGATTCCGAAGATGCCCTTGGTGATCAGACCCTGCTTTCCGAACAGGAAGATGACCGACAGGGACAGCACGAACGGCGGCGACAGGATCGGCAGCGTCGCAATCGTCTTCAAAAAGCCTTTCATCGGCACGTTGGTGCGCGTGACCGTGTATGCAAAGATGTACCCGATAAAGGTGGCGAGCACGGCGACGATCAGCCCCAGAAGCAGGGTGCGGCCGAACACCTTGAGATAGCGGGACGTCGTTATGATCGAAATCAGGTTTTCGAGCGAGAATCCGCCCTCTGCGTCGGTCAGGCTGAAGATCAGGACCTTTACGAGCGGATATACGACAAACAGCAGCAGTAATAGGATCGTCAGTATGACGGCAACGAGTAAAACCGGCTGCCGCAGGATGGACTTGGTTCCGTTCTGTTTCGCCATCCGTGCAGCGGATTTCCCGCGCGATACCCTATCGGTTTTCATAGCGGTTCCTCCTTACTTGAGTCGTTGTTTGACTCGGATCCATAAGAATTTAAAGGGAGAGCTTCCCCCGGAAAGGGGGGAAGCTCTGATTGTTCGGGATCCAATGCGTTATTCGGTCGGCTTCGCTATGATGCGAGCTTCGAATTCGTCACAGTATGCCTTCTTGTTGTTCGACGCCCAGACTGCGTCATAAGCGATGACGTTGACCTGATCCAGCGTGACAAGACCCTTCGCGATCGGCGCCTTGGTGTTGGTCGGGACACGGAACGAATCGGTCTCCGCATAGAGCGCCTGGCCCTTTTCGGAGCAAATCCAGTCGATGAACTTCTTTGCGTTCTCCTGCTCGTCCGCAGGGCCGTTCTTGATCAGCGCGACCGCGCCGACTTCGTAGCCGGTGCCGTCCTTCGGGAAGGAAAGCTCGATATGGTAGCCTTCCGGCGTGAGCTGCAGCGCGTC
>JAEEGF010027599.1_pt1 | contig 15503 bp, 9 predicted proteins | sample 9134171 | NCBI WGS metagenome assembly JAEEGF01 (sample SAMN16246542, study PRJNA631951) | gut metagenome | biome: gut microbiome; feature: rumen; material: AP-attached | host: Bos | place: Iran: Karaj | collected 2018-10 | reverse complement strand
ATGTGCTGACGGGCTATCGCTTCTCCCTGCCTACCGAGGCGCAATGGGAATTTGCAGCCCGTGGTGGCAATGAGAGTGACGGTTACCTGTATGCTGGCAGTGACGACATCGAGTCTGTCGCCTGGTATCATGACAACAGCAATGTTGACGGAAAATGGATACATGAGGTGGCCACCAAACAGCCCAACGAGTTGGGCATCTATGACATGAGTGGCAATGTGGACGAGTGGTGCCTGGACCTGTATTACGCTTACAGCGCTGCAGCTCAAGTTGACCCCTCATGGCCAGGTGTCGAGGAAGAATATGACAATTGTGCCATTCGTGGTGGTTGCTGTCTGACCGCGGCCAGCCTATGCCGGGTCACATCACGTAGTTATTTCAGCAATCAGCAGCTCGAACACTCTCATGGGCTGCGGCTGGCACTGCAGGACGAGAACCCCGTGGCGTTGGGCGTTAGCGAGGATAACGTGGAAATGATGGAAGGCGATATGGCGACAGTGACCATTACCAACGGCAAGGGGAACTATCGGGTAATCAGTTCCGACGAGCAAGTCGCTATCGCTGCCACCCAGAATTCGATGATGTATATCATTGCCATGGGGATAGGTACCGCTACAGTGACCATTGAGGATGACCAGAGCGACCTGCAAGCTCGAGTCCTCGTGAGAGTGGGCAAAGAGTGCACAGTAGGCGATGTGACCTTCAGGATGATGCCTGTCGAGGGAGGCACCTTCATGATGGGTAACACCTGGGATCAACGCCTCAGTTTTGGCGACGGAGACGATGCCTGCACAGTCCATGAGGTGACATTGTCGAGCTATAGCATCGGTCAGACCGAGGTGACGCAGGAACTGTGGACAGCGGTTATGGGCTATAACCCTAGCGAGCACAACGAATGGCAAAATTTCATCAATCCGCAAGGCCCCGTCGATAACGTGTCGTGGGACGACTGCCTAGAGTTCATCTCCCGGCTGAATGAACTAACGGGCCTGCACTTCCGCCTCCCCACCGAGGCCGAATGGGAGTTTGCCGCACGTGGTGGCAACCGCAGCAGGCATTACCGCTATTCCGGCAGCCGTTATATCGATGAAGTTGCATGGTATGAAAGCAACGCTGACAACTGGCAGGGCGGTGGACTGTATGGACCGCAAACGGTCGCCTTGTTGTTACCCAACGAACTGGGTCTCTATGACATGAGCGGAAATGTTTGGGAATACTGTCAGGACTGGTATGCTCCCTACAGCACTGAGCCGCAAACCAACCCCACGGGTCCCAGCACAGGAACAGAACGTATCATTAGGGGTGGAAGCTTTATTGAAGGCAGCAACGAATGTAAATGCGCAAAACGCCACTATACCGATAACTACGATGAAGGTGGCAGCACCATAGGCTTCAGGCTCGCGATGTGATGCCCTAAAAGTTAGCGCCTGGAGCGGCTTGAAAGCCCGAATTAAGTGGCTTGTTTCCAGAATGAACTTTTTGTTTTATAGGTAACTGAAAATCAGCTTTTTACACTCCTTAAAATGAAGTCAAAAACCCACCAAATTCCTTGGTGGGTTTAATGTGTCATTGTAATTTTGCAATAGCTGGAAACCACAGTTGCAGCCCTCTTGTAGCTGCCCAGAAAATCCACCCAAATGGGTATTGCAGGGAAGTGACTGCATTGATGATTTTGCCATAGACCTCATAGTGATTAACAAAAATCATTGACCACGATAATTATTAACCCAAAATAAAAAATGTAATGATGAAAAAGATTCTTTTTGTTTTGATGATGGCGGCTACCATGCTGGTGGCCAATGCCGAGAGTGGAGAGTGGGCCGTAGGTGGCCAAGTGGTCTATGGCACGAAGGCCGAGACCGCAGGCATCGGCCCGCATGTGAAATACTGCCTGAGCGATGCATTCAGGATGAATCTATCGGGCAACTACTACTTCAAGCACAAGGAAGTGTCGGCCTTTGACGTGAATCTGGAGGCCAACTACCTGTTCAGTGTGGGCGAGAAAGTCCGTCTCTATCCTCTTGCCGGTGTGGTATTGGGCATCTGGCATGCCGATGGCGTGAACGTCAGCTACGGTGGCATGGACTTCGGTGTTGACGGCAAGACCAGCACAAAGTTTGGCGGCAACGTGGGCGGAGGCTTTGAATATCTGGTAAGCGACCACCTGAGCCTGAATGCCGAGGTCAAGTACCAGATCATCAGTCATGCCAGCCAAGTGGTGTTTGGCATCGGCGCCTCTTATCGTTTCTAATCAACTAATCACCTAAAAACAAATAATAATATGAAAAAATTATTCCTTCTGGCCGTAGCCGCTCTCATGCTGGTACCGGCCAACGCACAACTCAAGCGACCGACGAAGCCTGTAGCGTCGGCGCCAGCCCTCGTGAGTGGCAAACCGCTAGTCAAGATGCAGGAGATGCAGATGCGCGTCCCGGGGTCGGCCATTGCGCCTGCTCCCAACCGCGCCAATAGAGGGGCCGAAGTGTATTACCGTCGCCCTGCCGGAGCTTTTCCTGGCTGGTGTGCAATGGAGCGAAGCACTAACGACTTTGTGGGCATGTACATGATGTCCATCCTTCACATCAAGCCCTATAAGCCTTACACCTTCAACGGCTTTGCGTCGGGCACCATCGGCGAGCCTCGTTATGACTGGGTAGTGCCTTACTACGACGTGCTGACCAATGAGAGCGTGACACTTAACGTCAATCGTTGCAAGGACCTCACGATAGACTATCCGAGTGTATTCCTTGATGTGCCCATGCTGTCGGTGACCGATGCCGAGAAGACCTATAACTACATGATGGCCACGCCCCTTGAAGGTGAGACATCGGCAATCATGCCCTGGCCGGATTGGAGCATTGACGAGGAGCATGAGGTGCTCAAGTCAAGCGTTGATTTCGCCATGAATACCAGTGACGAATCGTCTTATCCGTTCATCTTCTATGGCGGCATGACGCCCTATGGCAGCAACGACAATGGCTGGTGGTTCGGCAAGAACGGCGGTAGCGCCAAAGGCGTTCATGTTGACGGCATCGCCCAGGCCTTTGAGAAGCCCGAACATCCCTATCTGCTCAAGCAGGTGGTGCTCATGGTGTCGCAGCTGAAGGTCACCGAAAACACAGAGATGATGTGCAAGGTGTACCGCTTGCCCGACTTGCCTGATTATCAGGACACTACATGCGTCGTTCTGCCTGAGGATTTGGGAGAGCCCATCGCTACAGGTGTGACCTGTGTGCCACCGTTTTTCGACGAAAACGACATCAAACTCATCACCTTCCCGCTCTATGCCCCCGACGAGGACTTCCCTGTCATCCTGAATGATTGCGAACCCACCATCGACGATGCCATACTGGTGGTGTTTGAGGGCTATAATGCCCCAGAGATGTCATCACTTGAGAATTTCACCGCCTTGATTGGTAATGAACTTCATTACACCGACGGTTTCGGCGAGCGTGCCTATGTCAAGGTGGGCAAAGATGATGCCGACGGCAATTTTGACGGCCATTACCAGTGGCAAGGCCTGAACAATTTCTTCTCGTCAGGAGAGATGAAGACCGGTCTGTCCATCTTCCTGGTCACCGAGCAGCCCTTCCTGCTGAGCAACACTTGGACCGATGACTATGAGTACACCTTCCCTGCCGCTGGCGGCGTCATGGAGGACAGCTATACCGATGCCAATGGTGACACTGTGAACTTGCGCAGTATCGAACTGGCCTCATGGACACCTGCTAGCGATAGTTGGTCGTGGAGCATCACCTGTGATGGTGGTGAACTGCCCTCGTGGCTCGACATCAGCCTGAACGACGTGAGGGAGTATATCGTCAATGCCGAGGTGTACGCCTATCCGCTGCCCGAGGGCGTGGACTACCGCGAGGCCGTGGTGCGCTTCGCTATCCCCGGCGACTACATCGATTACAAGTTCAAGCAAGTGCGTGAGGGTGGGGAAGAGCCCGACACCACGGTACAGGAAAAGACGCCCATGCCCGAGATTACTGTCGACGTGACCGATAAATATGTCATCATTGGCGCAACAGGCAACGGCAACGTCATGCTTTATTTTGATGGCTTCTATTCGCCTGATAATCCCGTTCACTACGTCCGTTCCGGAGTGGACCGATCGGTGGTTGTAACCGCAACAGCCCAGGAAGACGGCAAGCTTATCAGCGACACTGCCCGCAGAGTGGTCGATGTCCCTGCCGTTGAAGTGCCTGTTGAGGGTTACTGGCTGCTGATGCACAATGCCACCGTTGATGCAGGCGACACTATCATCATCCCCGTTGAGATGTGGAACGAGAGCGACGTGGTGGCCTTCCAGACCGATATCGAACTCCCCGAGGGCTTTGAGCTGGTTAAGGAAGACGGCAAGTATGCCATCAGCCTGAGTGACCGTGCCAGTGTCGACCATACCGTCATGGCCAATGAACTGTCGGACGGCAAGATACGCGTGCTGTGCTTCTCGACCGAAAACACCGCGTTCACTGGTGACAGAGGCGAGTTGTTCTATCTCCCAGTGAAGGTGTCCAAAGATGCCAACGATGGCACTGTGCGACTGAGGAACACACGCTTTACCTTAAGCGACTTGACCGAGTATAACTCTCCAAGTGTGGCTGTTGCCGCGATTACCGTGAACCACATCATTCCGGGTGACGTGAACGACAGCGGTGACGTGACGGTGACCGACATCGTGGCGACCGCCCAATACATCCTGGAGATGCATCCCGAGCCCTTCATCTTTGAGGCTGCCGAGATGAACGGCGACGGTATCATCACCGTGACCGACATCTCACTCATTGCCAACATTATCCTTAACCCCACGATGAGTGTGCCGCAGCGCATGCCCGCCCTGAGCGACGTGGGCGATGACATGAGTGGCGAGGCCATCTCGCTGCCCGCGGGCGAGACACGCACCGTGAGCATCAACCTGGACAACTCGATGGGTTACACGGGATTCCAGCTCGACATGCAGCTGCCCGCAGGCTTGACGGCGAGCAATTTTGCCCTTACGACTCGCGATGGCAGCCACACCCTAGCCGTCAACGCGCTATCCAACGGCAATCTGCGTGCCCTGTGCTATTCGCCGGCCCTGAGTGTTATCGGTGGCTGCAGTGGCGCCGTGCTCACCTTTGACGTGACAGCAACGGCTAGCATCGATGGCTATATCAACGTGAACGGCATTGAGCTGGTCACCCCTGCATGCCAGACGCTGATTCTGGACAACTTCGCCATTCCGGTGAATAACCCGTCGGCCGTGGGCGAGCTGAACGATGCCTCGGTTGTGAAGATCTATGCCGTTGGGCAGGACATCATCGTCGAGAGCCCGGTGAGCCAGGTGGTGAACATCAGCGATGTGGCTGGCAGGATGCGCCGCGTGAATGTTGTACCCGGCCGCAATGTCATCGGTGGCAACGCGGGCGGCGTGTACATAGTCACAATCGGAGGAAAAGCAACTAAACTGATGTTGAAGTAGGATTGATCATAGTGATTGGGCTAATCGACCAGGATGAATGGAAACGTAGTGGATGGCCGATTAGCCCATTTTTCATTTTACAATCGTGAGTATGACATGAAGATGAAAAGGCTTTTCCTGTTATCGACGCTGGCCTGTTGCCTGCTGAGTGCAGCAGCCACCGATAGGCTGTTTATTGAAGATTTTGCCATAGCTCGTGGCAAAACTGTTGTGATGCCCTTGGTGTTGACCAATGAAGCGCAATACACCGCTTTTCAGGCCGATGTCTATCTGCCAGAGCAATTAAGCGTGGATAGTGATAATGGGGTGTATGGCTTTGCACTGACTGAGCGCAAGGGAAATCATGTGCTCAGCGTGAACAGGCTGCCCGACGGTGGCATTCGCCTGTTGTCCTATTCTGTCGATTTGGAACCTTATAATGGTAACAATGGTGCCCTCGTGACGGTACCAATCACAGCAAGCGATGATTTTGCCGACACTGCTATCATCGAGCTCAAAAATGTCCTGTTCACCACGCTGGACGCGGTGGAGGTGAGATTGCCCGACCATAGTTGCACCGTGACGGCGGTCACCCCGTTGCTTGGAGATGTGGACGACGATGGGACAGTGGCAATCGCTGACTTGTCGGCTCTCATTGACTATCTACTGGGGGTCGAAGTTTTTCCTTTCAACGCGGCTAATGCCGATGTGGATGGTGATGGGGTAATAGCCATCGGTGACGTGAGTGAACTCATCGACCTGCTGCGTTCCACCTTGTTAGCGTCATTGCCATAGAGTGTGGCACATGAGGCCGGACCGATGGCCTCAAGGGAGATTTGTGGCGGTTGTCAAAGTTTTATGTGACGTTGTCATTGTTCTGTAGAAGAATTCTCTTATCTTTGCGGAAAACTAAAACCAACAAGTATAGAAGAATATGAAACCCTGCAGAATTCTTATCCTGGCTGTGGCGACGCTGCTGGCGCTGGCTGCCGCCGCTCAACAATCGATGACGTTTAATGACGAGGAACGTAAACAGACGGTCACGGTGACGGCCGTGGGCAATGACATCGTGCGCGTGGACGTGGTTCCCGACGGATGGAACGGCACGGCGCTGCCTTCGCTGGCCTACGACAGGTCGGTGAAGAATGCCAAACCGGTGGTCAAGGTCAACGACATGGAGGACATGTGCGTGCTGCGCACCGAGAATGGCTTGCGTGTGGTCTGTGACAAGAACACGGGAAGCATCACGGTGAGCTGCGGCAACACGTTCTACATCACTGACCTGTGCGACCGCACTACCTCGACCGTGAGGCTGCTGCACCAGGGACAGGAATCGTTCTACGGCGCTGGTGAGCGCGGTTATTCGTTGAACCTGGCCGGCGACACGCTCATCAACTACAACGCCCAGAACTATGGCTACCAGATGGGAGAGAAGCGCACCAAGCAGATGGGCATCACCATGCCGATGGTGATCTCGTCCAAGGGCTACGGCGTGTTCTTTGACGACTTCTGCAAGTCATCGCTCTTCCTGAGCGAGCAGGGCATCGAGTACACCTCGACCTCACCGCAGCCATTGTCCTATTACGTGATCAGCGGCAACGGCAGGGTAGAGAACGTGGTGCGCAACTTCACCTGGCTCACGGGCCGCCAGGAGCTGCCGCCGCTGTGGACGCTGGGTTACATCACCTCCAAGTATGGCTACCGCGACCAGCGCGAGAGCGAGGGTGTGGTCGATACGCTCAAGCGCGAGGGCTATCCGCTCGACGGCATCGTGTTTGACCTGTACTGGTATGGCAAGGAGGAGGACATGGGACGCCTGGAGTGGGACAAGGAGCAGTGGCCCGACCACCGCAAGATGCTGCGCGACTTCAAGCAGCGTGGCGTCAACGTGGTGACCATCTCGCAGCCCTATGTGCTCACCAATGGCCGCGCCATCGACAACTACAAGCTGCTGGACCCGCAGGGCCTCTTCTGCAAGACCGACGGCACCGACACGACGCACACGGTGACCATCTGGGTAGGGCAGGGCGGCATGTTTGACGTGTCCAATCCCGCCACGCGCCTGTGGCTGCGCAACCGCTACAAGCAGCTCACCGAGGAGGGCGTGACCGGCTGGTGGGGCGACCTGGGCGAGCCCGAGAAGCATCCGCTGGAGATCCGTCACTACAACGGCCTCACTGCCGAGCAGTACCACAACCTGTACGGCAACGACTGGAGCCGTATCATCTATGACCTGTTCAAGAAGGATTATCCCGACCGCCGCCCGATGATCATGATGCGTGCGGGCACGGCCGGCTTGCAGCGCTATTCGGTGTTCCCCTGGTCCACCGACGTGTCGCGCTCGTGGGGCGGTTTCCAGCCCCAGGTCACCATCATGCTCAACTCGGGCCTGAGCGGCTTGGGCTACATGTCGCATGACGTGGGCGGATTTGCCGTCGACCCCAATAACAAGCGTGATGGCGAGCTGTACATCCGCTGGCTGCAACTGGGCCTGTTCTCGCCCGTGCTGCGCACCCACTCGACCTACCATGCCGAGCCCTACCACTATACCGAGTACGGCGACCTGACGCTGCGCATCATCAAGGAGCGTTACACCTGGCTGCCCTATAACTACACGCTGGCCTATGAGAACGCCCGCAACGGCCTGCCCATGGTGCGCCCGCTGGGCTTCTACGAGGACGACATGAACATTGCCCGCTATGACCACATCTGGGACCAGTACCTGTGGGGCCGCGACGTGATGGTGGCTCCCGTGATGCAGCAGGGCGCCGTGAGCCGCGACATCACCTTCCCCGAGGGCACCTGGGTGGACATCAACCACCCCGACAAGCGCTATGCGGGCCACACGACGATCAACTATGCCGCCCCGCTCGAGGTGCTGCCGCTGTTTGCCCGTGCCGGGGCGTTTATTCCTCAGGCCAACTACGCCATGGACAACGTGGGCGATTATAATCCCGACCGCCTCGACATCGTCTATTATCCCTGCGACCATCCGTCGACCTATGTGCTGTTTGACGACGACCTGCAATCCACCGGCACACTGGCCAATGAAAAGCATCGCGAGATCCACTTCATGGCCACTCCGCAGCTCAAGTCGTGCTTCATCACCATCCAGGGCAGGGGCAAGATTGAGGGCGATGCGCCCAGCAAGGACTATCGCCTGATTATCCCCGGCGCCAAGAAGCCGTCGCGGGTGACTGTCAATGGCAAGAAGGCCGCAGGCATGACCTACGACAAGCGCACTGCCACCCTCACCATCCCTGTCGCCATTGCCGACATCGCCACATCGACCACTATCGAGATTGTCAAGTAAGGCAATAGAAAACGTAATGATGTAGCTGCCAGTCCAGAGACCCTGCGGGGCTAATGCGAATTACACAATTAATCAAATTCTTATTCGCTAAATTGACTTCGCCGGGCTGAAGGTTGGCATTGAGAAACTTTCAAGTTCTACTTTTATATTGTTCCCATAGAAAAGAGCGAGAACAACCCCATAGGCAACATTGACAATGTGAATTGTCGCGTGTCGCCTATGGGGTTGTCCTTGTTATCTGATGGGGGCGCGGGTCAGATGACCACGGCGGTGCCGCTGGTGGCTACCATGAGCATGGAGTTGTCTTTGCCGATGGTCTCGTAGTCGATGTCGATGCCCACGATGGCGTTGGCACCCATGGCCTGGGCACGCTGCACCATCTCGTTCATGGCGGTGTCCTTGGCCTGACGCAGCACTTTCTCGTAGCTGGACGAGCGGCCACCCACGATGTCGCGGATGCCTGCCATCAGGTCTTTCAGGAAATTGGCGCCGATGATGGTCTCGCCGGTCACGATGCCTTTGTACTCACGGATGCTGTACCCCTCGATGTGGGGCGTTGTCGATAGTATCATATCTCTTAATCAATTAATGAATTTAACTCACACGTCAATTCTGCAACAATCATGCCAAGCCGTAGCCCCGCAGGGATAAGGGCCAACTGCTGTATCATTGATTGATTCCTCGGTGCACAGCGCGGATTCCATTGCCGGAATCGCAATTGTTGACACGTCAAGTTGTATCTCTTGTGCGGGTTTGTCAAATAATTAGACAGAAGTGTGTCTAAAATTTTTACAATCTGAAATTTTGACCTAAAAAATGCTTGACACCTCATCGAGGAGGGGATAACTTTGCATCAGAGAACAAAAATAACGGATACTAATCAATAAAATCTTAACATTATGAAACCCGATAACGATAACAATCAGATGAGCGCCCAGACCGAGGACGCTGGAGCCATGGCAAGTGTTGAGCGCAAGGCCGAGTTGCTCAAGTCCATCAAGAAGCAGTCCATCAAGAAGTCGGTGAAGAACTTTATCTTTGGCGGATTGTGTGCTTTCATTGCCGGCTGGCATTTTTACTCGATGCGCTATAGCTGCCCTTGTAACATGCGCGGATATATAATAGGTGTGTTTTTTCTCATGGGCGCAGTGTGGTTTGTTTTCAAGGCTGCCACCTATCTCCGCTGCAAGCGCGCGGGCGTCGGACAGGAAATCCAACGGCAGATAGACCGCTTGATCAATAGTGAAAACTACATCTATCAATTTGTCTTCTGGCCATGGGCCATGCTGGGCATCTGTACTAAGATGATGGGCCGCTATCCGTGGTACGGAATTGTGATTGCCATGGGTGTGGTCACGGCTCTGATGGCCCTTTACTGGAAGATGATGCGCCAGGTGACCATCGACAACTACCGCGATGAGGATGTTGAGGAACTGATTGCCCTGGAAAAGGAGAATCAGTGATTCTCCGGCCATTCATGTAGCGGCACTTAACAGCGAGAAATGTTGCTAAATGGAATTAAATATTTAAAAAATGTTAAAAAGTTTGGAGAATTGACAGCTGTTGATATACCTTTGCAGTGTGCTAGTTAGGTAGTACACTAGAAAAGTAAAAATCAACCCGGATATTACTAACCAAAAAATACTTTCAGTTATGGAAACTAAGAAATACAACACCGAGAAGAGCCTCCGCATCCAGGAGCTGTACAACAAGTCCATCGAGAAGTGTGTCAATGCCGCCAAGGAGCAGCAGTATGAAGGGATTTTTCTCTGCACGGTAATTCCCATAGCTGCATACTTGGTATTTGTCGATCCTCCCATGGCGTGGTTGAAGGGCGTGACGGTTGTTGCCTTGACGCTGATGTTTGCCTTCACCTTTTGGTATCGCTTCAAGGTCATGACCCGCATGAGTCAGGCCAGTGATGTTGATGAGCTCTTGAGCATCAACGACGCGATGAAAAAGTACAGGAAATACAGTTTTTATGTCGGCCTCGTGCTGATGGCTGTTGCCTATGGAATTCTCCATTACAAGGGCAGCGTGAATGCCGTCCTGATGACCACCCTGCCTTTCTGCGCGTTTTTGGCAGTCGTATGGGCATTCTCGGGTTTTTCCGAGTCAAAGGATTGTGCCGAGATCAAGGAAATCAAACAATTGTTAAATGAAGAATAAAAAAAGTGTCGTTACGTTGAAACTTTTAGACACCCTTTTGCGTCAATATAGTAAAACAGCAAACAATTAAACCCAGATATAGCTATGAAACGTCAATTCTTTTTCCGATTACTGAGTGTGCTCATGGTAGTGCTCACGGGCCTCACGGCTATGGCCCAGGACTATAACGGTACCTGGCGCGGCAACATGACCGCCGGATCGCAGTCGATTCCCCTGGTCATCCACATCCAGCAGAACGGCGATAACATCACTGTCACGATGGACTCCCCGATGCAGCAGCTCTACGACGTGCCCACCAAGGCTTCGTTCGAGGGCAACAAGCTCACTGTCACCGAGCCCCAGGGCGGCGGTGTCTATAAGGCCGAGCTCAAGGGTAACACCCTCGAGGGCACCTTTACCATCATGGGCTACCCGATGCCGCTGAACATGACGCGCGATGCCGTCAAGGCCCCCGAGGGCGATGAGGATTGGGTGAACGACTCGCTGCTGAGCGTGTTTGACAACATCCAGCTCGAGGGCATTGAGGTTACCGCCCAGCGCCAGCTCATCAAGCAGGAGGTGGACCGCATCGGCTACAACATCGAGGCCGACGCCGACAGCAAGACCAACAACGTGCTCACCATGCTGCGCAAGGTGCCCCTGGTCAGCGTTGACGGCCAGGACGAGATCCGTGTCAATGGCCAGACCAGTTTCAGGATTTTCCGCAACGGCCACCCCGATCCCTCGCTCGAGCGCAACGCCAAGGACCTGCTCAAGGCGATGCCCGCCAGTAGCGTCAAGCGCATCGAGGTCATCACCGACCCGGGTGCCAAGTATGACGCCGAGGGCACATCGGTCATCCTCAACATCGTGATGTCCGACCGAACCGTCCTCAAGGGCGTTTCGGGTATGGCAACGGCGGCGGCTACCCACATGGGTGACCTCGTGGGCGGCTTGAACCTGACCACGCAGCTCAACAAGGTGGTGATGTCGGTCGACTACGGCATCCAGCATGGTGGCAGCCACAGCCAGAAGTCGACAACCACGTCGCTTTCCCACTATGAGGAGAGCGGGGCCGACCTCCTGGGCGAAGGCTTCATGAATACCGACCACGTGACCATGCAGTACGGCAACCTGAATGCCAGCTGGGAGCCCGACACGCTCAACCTCGTCTCGCTGTCAGTAGGCGGCTATGCCTGGGACATGAAGGGCATCGGCTCCAACAGCAGCACCATGCGTGACCTCGCTGGACAGACGCTGTACAGCTACAACAGCAACAGCAAGTCGAAATCGGACAGCTACAACGTGGACGGACGCATCGACTACCAGCGTCGCACGGGCCGCAAGGGCGAGACCATCACCCTGAGCTACATGCTCTCGGCCCTGCACAGCAAGGAGAAGGACAACTCGCAGTACAGTGAACTGTTCAACATGCCCGTTCCCTATACCGGTATCAACCAGAACGGTAAAGAGGACTTCAACGAGCACACCGTGCAGCTCGACTGGACGCGTCCCATCGCCACCAAGCACACCATCGAGACCGGTGCCAAGTACATCTACCGTTTGAACCGCAGCCACAACATGCTCAACTATGTGGGCATCGATGCCGATACCGACCTGCGCTTTAAGCACTTGACGCAGGTGGGCGCAGCCTACTTGAGCTACACTTTCCACACCGGGAATTGGGATGCCCGCGCCGGTGTGCGCTACGAGCACAGTTACCTGCGTGCCAGCTATCCCGGTGGCGAGCAGGAGGCCTTTGATGCCCACCTCAACGACGTGGTGCCCAGTGCCAGCTTGCGCTACCAGTTTAATTTTGCAAACAGTCTCAAGCTCTCCTATGCTGCGACCATCAAGCGTCCGAGCATCAACTACCTGAACCCCACCGTGGTCGAGAGTCCCACGAGCCGCTCGTTCGGTAACCCCGACCTGGGTAGCTGCCACAACCACTCGTTGAGCATGACCTACATGCACATCGGCCCTAAGTTGACGTTCAACATCACGCCCGGGTTCCAGTTCAGCAACAACGGCATCGGCGCCGTCAAGTGGACCGAGGGACTGGTACAGCTGTCCACCTATGCCAACACGCTCAAGACCTTCTCGAGCTCGCTGTCAGGCTTCGTGCAGTGGATGATGACGCAGAAGACCAACCTCGTCTTCAACGGTTCGATTTCTTACACTAACTACAAGAGCCGCGCGCTCGACCTGGAGAACAACAGGGTTTCGGGCAGCTTCTTTGCCAACGTCACCCAGTACCTGCCCTGGAAACTGCAGCTCACCGGATTCGCTAGCCTGTGGGGCGGTTATGTGGGCGACTTGTACGGACACATGGGAACGAGCTTCTGGCACGGATTGTCACTGCAGCGTTCCTTCCTCAAGGATGACCGCCTGACCGTGCAGCTGATTGCCGTGAATCCTTTCGGTGGCAAGTATGTGGGCTTCAAGTACTATACCGACCATGGCGACGTGACGGGCTGGTCCAACAGCAAGCGTGTGGCACGCCAGTTCGCCTTATCGCTGAGCTACCGCTTCGGCTCCCTCTCTACCTATGTGAAAAAGGCCAGCAAGACCATCGAGAACGATGACCTGCTCGATAGCGGCAAACAGTCCACTGGAGGCGGCATCACCGGCGGCCCTGGCGGCATGGGCGGCAACTAATTCCCCAACAGGCCTCTCGAGTGAGGCATCAGGACAGCGGTTCCCATTTGCAAACAGTTTGCAAACGGGAACCGTTTCTCATTTATCTCGTTTTGCAAGCCTTGCATTGAGAAAAATTGGTAGGTCAGTTGGTGTTATTGCGATGTTTTTGCTAATTTTGTGGCCGTAAATGAGTGACAAACACAAACATATCGCTTTCCTGTGCGGCCACTTCAAACGGACCGAAGACGTCAAGCCCGAGAATCTGCTGAACTTGGGTTGGACGCTTGTTCGCTATGGCGATGAAGAGCGGCAGAATGAAAAACGTTACTATTATCCTGATTTCGTGGACTTTTGCTATAACACGAAAATGGATGAAGGTTGTGTGAGGTATACTCGCCAGGTGGACACTGAAGCCACCATAGTGGTAGGAAAGGAGGGAGAACAGCGCCAGCTTCCGTTTACCGTCAGGGAAATTACCCTGTATTTCATGCCCCAGCAGATGGTGCTTTACAGCATCCGTGTTGACCAGGAAGTGTCCACGTTTGACGATTGCTCGGCGTTGATGTACAAGCTGCGCTATATCGATGACTTCGATAAGGAAACATTTGCCGTCTTTCGCAACGTGGCGGTTCAACCGATTGTCGAGTTGTATAATAGCCTAAAGAAGAGCAGGTTGCAGGACTATACCCAGTTGGTCGAGAATGGCAACAAGCTGCGCCTGTTTCAGATTGTCCATGCCGCCGACGGCTCACTGACCAGTGACGAAGCCAGGCGGCGCCAGCTCTATCAGCTTGCCACCTTCATGCCCGAGGCTGTTGGTGCCGACGAGTTTGAGGAGGACGGCCTCTTTGCTGATCACCAACGCCGGGAGATTGAGAAGAATAGCGTTGCCGTATTTCCGGGGTGGACCGCGTTTGCCCTGCTCGACTCGTTTACCATCCTGGCAACCAAAGGCTATACCAAAACCCTGGAGCAGAATTGGGTTGAGCGCTACTTCGGCATGATTTATATCCATGCCCTGTTCCAGAAGACCTGTCTTTTTGACTTCAATAACCGCTTCAAGCAGGCCCTGAACAAGCGTTCACGCAGGCGTGTCTCAAAGCTCACCAGCGAGTATGGCATCTTTGAGCGCAACTGCTGCTTCAACAAGATTTCCTACAACTTCCTGCCGTTGCTCATCTCGGATATCATCAACGACAGCCTGGAGACCAAGGACGAGATGCAACAGCTGTTCCACATCATGGCCAAGGAACGCACGCGCAACGAAGAGCTGGGCCGCAAGAAGATGAACTCGTTGCTGATGGCCATCTCGGCCGTGACACTGTTCTCGGCCATTTGGGACGCATGCAGCATGCTCAACGAGCTGATCAGTTTTGATGCGCACTTCGGCAGCAGCTTTAGGGGTTTCCGCATCGTAGGGGGAGCTATGGCGTCCATCGTGGCGGCGATCCTGATAGGCGTGTTTATCTATTATTATTTTTATAATCGCAAGCGTGGCTATTGACACAATGGCCGTTTAATGAGCTGAGAAGATGAGAAACATATTTAAAATATTGATGGCGGTTCTTGCTGCAACGGTGATGTTTACCGCCTGTGAGGGCGACCATGTGGTCGTGGAGACCGACTGGACTACGCTTGAGACCGTCGAGTTGCAGAAACACTACAACAAGTACATGGACGGCGAGTGGGTGTACCAGTACGATGACGAGGTCCATTACATCGAGATGAGCTATACCTTCAGCACCAAGGACAGCCTGTTCTCGGGTTACTATAACGAGCTGATCAACATGGGGCCGTCATTGGAGGAACCTGATTGGCGTCTCTTGTGGCAGGGAGAGTTCTCGGGCCGATGGGTGCTGCTGCACAGCGTGGACCTGGACCAGGACTACATCTACATGGGCGACATGGTGTTCAAGAATGTTCATGGCCTGCTGGCCAACTATGATGTGCTGGGAG
>JAEEGF012511944.1_pt1 | contig 15504 bp, 9 predicted proteins | sample 9134171 | NCBI WGS metagenome assembly JAEEGF01 (sample SAMN16246542, study PRJNA631951) | gut metagenome | biome: gut microbiome; feature: rumen; material: AP-attached | host: Bos | place: Iran: Karaj | collected 2018-10 | reverse complement strand
TGCACCATTCGCCTCCTGCTCACGACAGATACGATCAAAGCCCTCGCCAAACTCCTTCACAAAGTGATATGCTTTGAGGAATGCTGCTATCATGGTCTTTCACTCGTTCACGAAAATTCTCCGTCTCACCAATGATAGATTATTTCTTCTTGTTCTTCAGCATTTTCTTCTGCTCGCTTACCAAACGGCGTTCTACCTTTTTGACATCCTCTGCAGGAGGAAGATTTTCTGGGATAATACCTCGCTCTGTGAGCATCTTGCGTACTGCGGCATTATTATCAACATGTTCCCGTGTGATAGATACTTCGCCTTGAAGGTCTTTGGCTTGCACATTGACACTAGTCATTTCTGCAGCAAAGTCTTTTGCCTTTATGCTAATGGTAGGAAGGAAATCAGCAAGAGGACGGCCTTGTGGCATCCCCAACTTACGTTTCATCATGTTTGTGTTCAAACGGAAGAGTGCTTGATCCCCTTTGGAACGGATAACTGCGAAAGTCTGGTCATTTACTCCACGTTCATACAAGATGCCTGAAAGTTTTCGTTCTGTCTCTTGCAGTTTGGCTCGTGCTTTAACTCGCTCAACTTCCAAAAGTCGTTGCTCTATCAGTTCTGCACGACGGGTTTGAACTGCAAAATAAGTCTGTGCAAAAGCAATCTGCGGCTTTCTTGGGTCGCCATTCTGTGCGACCAGATAGCAAGCATAGCGGGTAAGCATAATGTCATCCACTTCTCGCTGAGCACCTTTTGCAATGTCTATCATTTTGCTGACGTCAGCAAAATGATCAGAAACAGATTGTCCTGCATTACTACATGCCTCTTTGGCTTTGTCAATGACATTACAGAAATTACGCCATTGTTGATAGCCAAATAGTGTACACAAATCACGTGCACTCCAGCATTCAGTTTTGTCAATCATGCAAACTGCATCTTCATAACTCTTAAATAAAGCCAGTATTTCTTCTTTTTTCATAAGCTATAATAGTTCTTGATTATAGAATCTTTCCCTCAGCATCGAAATCCACTTCCAGCAGGTCTTTAATGTCAACTTGGAGAAGACGCGCAATCTCAACAAACTGAGGCATGGAGGGCTGTATCTTGTTGGTTTTCCAGCGGGAGACAGTCATATCGGTGACACCCATCTGCTCGGCAAGCCATCGATTCGTAATCTGCTTGTCTGCCAACACCACTCTGATTCTGTTTTGACAATCTTTCTTTGTCATCTATGTTGATTTTAGTTGTTTATATGTGCAAATATAAACATAATTTGTTAATAATCCTAATGCATTGATGAATAATATCAGCTTCAAATCTTGCCAAAACTCTTTTTATTCTGAAGCTAAAACGCTTTAAAATTCCAAATGTTCATTGTTTTATGGTGTTTTAGAGAAATAAAGCCATGAGTCTTCTTAATATCAATTCTGCTTTTAAATACTAATAACAACTCAAATTCTTGCTAATTCTTGCAAGTTTTTGCAAAATTAGCAAGAATTTGCATATTTTAGAGGTTATAACCAAACTTCTAAAATAGTTCTTTCAACTGACAAATTATATCAGCAGTAATTCTGTTATGATTTCTGGTATTGATTAACTGTTCCTCGATGATATGAATCAGGTTGTCGGAAGCAGATGAACCTGCATTACCTCACCATTTCCAGCAACGAGGATGAAGGAGAAGGGTCGGTGGGGCAAGGGAGGAGATACCACCTGACGGTCCAGTTCAGTTGCTCCCCAGGTTGGAGCAGGTTGTAAGCTCCTTGGGATTCCAGTTCGATATAGGTTTTTCCACGGTTCACATAGACTTGGATTTCCGCTTCGCCGGGTGCGGGCTGAGCAGGTTCGATATCTTGGAAGCGCTTGATGAGCAGGAGACCATCGTTGGAGTAGGCGAGCCATCCTTTTCCGTCGGCATTCACCTTGCGGTTCTGTGGTGCGGCATCAGGCTGGTACCAAGCGGCACCATGCTCTGATGAGAAGTTCAGGAGCCCTGAATGCCAGATGCTGTCCCCCGGCGCATCAAAAAAGATGATGCCGGCGTTGGGCACTCTGGTGATTTCCCATGAAGCAACCTTCCGCGGTTCATTGCTCTCGTTGATGATGGTGTAGGTGACGACAAAAGCACTGTCGGCTGGGTCTGTGGAAAAAGACTTCCGTATGCGGTACCCCAACCTTTCCGAAACCTGACTGGTCATGATGAGTTGCCTTCCCTCCTTATGCACCTCATACGGCTTCTTGTCGTATTCAGGCACAGGAGGCCAGTTCCACTCTTTCTGTGGACTGGTCCAAAATGTGCTTCCGAAGGTCTCAGGCCAGGTGGACTGAGAGATAACCTCCTTGTCGCCCAGCTTGAACGACCTGATTTTCGCACCATGTGCCGCGTCGATAGCCATAGTGATGTCTCCCATAGTGATTTGATATAGTTCTGTTCCTTCCGTTTGCCGGACAGCAGGCTCTTGTGCCTGCACCATTGACGGCAGAAAAAGAAGCATCGTCAATGTGGCAAATACAATGCAGGGCTTACATTTTGTTTTCATAATAGGTCTGGTTTATGTTATTTTTTCCATGCGTTCACCACTTCTCCCATATACATGGAGTGGACACCTGCTGGGAAGTTGCTATAGAGCCATTTTGGCACATCGCTCTTGAAATACTGAGGGTCAAAAGGAGCGGCATACATAATCTTGCATTCAATCACCATGTTTGCCTCCGTGTAGTAAGGCGTGCCGTTTTCGGTGTAAGCTTTGTGGAGTCCGAGTGCTTCAGCCTTGTCGCCATCGCGTCCGCTTTTCGTGCCCATGTATCTCAGCACGTCAGCACGCTCCTCTGGGAAAGTCATGACGGTGAAATACTCAGCTTTGTCCATAAACTCCTTGGTGTAGCGTTTTTCCGCCACATAGACCGTGAGAGTGGTCCTGCCCCAAAGCGTTCCGATGCCACCCCATCCAATGGTCATGGCATTGCTGGCATCTTTGTCGCCAGCCGCAAGCAGTTCTGCTTTGTGGAACCATTGGAAACCATTCTCGTTGAAATCGTTCCTCACGTCAAATTTCTCAAATCCGTTTTCTGTCTGTGCGGAAACGGAACCGGTTGCCAGCATCATCAATGCCGCCAACGCCAAGATGAAATAATGCTTTGTTTTCATAATCAGTGTGTTTTATCTGGCAAATATAGTGAAAATCAGTGAATAATTCATGGTTTTATGCCGCAAAAAGATACCCCTGTCATATTTGTGGAGCATCAATGCGCTGCTCTTTGTTCATGCGGTATTGTGTGGGCGACATCCCCATCACCTTTGAGAAGAGCCTTGAGAAATAAAGGCTGTCGCTGATGCCCACCTTATAGCAGATTTGGTTGACATGCATGTCGGTGGTGCTCAGCAGGCTGCACGCATATTCTATTTTCAGTTTGTTGAAATAGGAGAGAGGGCTTAGTCCTGTGCGTTTCTTGAAGATGGCGGAGAATCTGGACGATGAGTAACCCACGTAGTTGAGGATGTCGGCAAGTGAAATCTTCTGCTCCACATTTTCCTTCATGAAATGGATGGCTCCTTGCACCATGTCGCTGCTCCAGTCGGTCTCTTCCTTTCTTCTGGCTGTTTTGCTGGTCACATACCTGTCCGTGCTCCTGTATTGCCTCAGATACCGCAGCGAGGCGAGATAATAGTGGAGCAGGCTCGAAGCATACCTCAGGTCCTCCACATCCTTGCCGAAATGGAGTGTGGAGAGCATCTCTTCGAAGATGTTGTTGCGGTTGCTGATGTTGGAGTTGATGGCCACCTTCACCTCTTGTGGCTTGTCGGCACCCTCCGCATAGATGGAGGCATGTTTGCCTCTGAAATGCACCCAGTAGATGGTCCATTTCTTCCCTTCGTCGGCTCCATATTCATGAGGCTCACCGGCAGGCAGAATGAAATAGTGGTTTTTCCGAACCTCGTATTTCCTGCCTCTCAGTTTGTAGAACCCACTGCCATCCACGCAGTAGATCAGCACAAACTGGTTGATGCCCACCGTGCGGATGCGGTGGTGGTGCTCAGCCATGGGGTAGTGGCCGATGTCGGTGATGAAGAGGCTGCTGACCAGCGGGTCCTTCTCTTCCATCTCCACAATCATTGGGGGAAGAACCACTGAGCGCTCGCCCAGGAATCCGTCTTTCTTTCTAATCATGACTTTCTTGGCAATTGCTTAAAAAAGTAGATAATTATCTATAGACGCTTCAAATTTAGATAAAATAATCCATAAAAATGAGCGTTTTTAAGGTGTAAAACCACTAAACAGTAAAATTGTCCATATAATATTCTTTTTTGTCTATAATCAGTGTGTGTCAAAACCCATAACTTTGCATCAGGAATCATTCATCACACCTAAATAACATCGACATGCAAGGTTTCAACAAAGGATTCATCTATTTCATTTGTTTGGTCTCAGCCATGGGCGGTCTGCTTTTTGGCTACGACTGGGTGGTGATAGGCGGTGCCAAACCATTCTATGAACTGTATTTCGGAATTTCCGATTCCGTGAGTGAGCAAGGACTGGCCATGTCCATCGCCCTCATCGGCTGTATGATCGGCGCTTGCACCTGTGGCTGGCTTGCCGACCAGATAGGGCGTAAGAAGCTGCTCATCGTCTCCGCTGTCATCTTTTTGGTTTCGGCCCTGATGACCGGCGGATTCAACGCTTTCGGCGCCTTCCTTGTGGCGCGTTTCTTCGGTGGAATAGGGATTGGCATTGCCTCCGGACTTTCACCGATGTACATCGCAGAGGTGTCGCCTTCGGCCATTCGTGGCAAGTTGGTGTCGCTGAACCAGATGACCATCGTGATTGGCATCCTCGCTGCCCAGATTGTGAATTGGCAGATAGCTGATCCCATTCCGGCTGAATTCTCACCAGCTGACATCGCCGCCTCTTGGAACGGCCAGATGGCATGGAGATGGATGTTCTGGGCTGCTGCTTTTCCTGCCGCTTTGTTCCTCTTGCTTTCCTTCTTCATTCCTGAAAGCCCGAGGTGGCAGGTGCTGAGAGGCTTGAAAGAAAAGGCAAGCACCACCCTGGAACATATAGGTGGGCAGGACTATGCCGAACAGCAGATCCTTGCCATAGAAAGCGGAAATGCGGCTGATGGAAAAAAAGCGGGCCTTTCGGCCCTTTTCAGCAAGTCTTACCGCAAAGTTCTGGTGCTGGGTGTGATCATCGCAGTGTTCCAGCAGTGGTGCGGCACGAACGTCATCTTCAACTATGCGCAGGAGATTTTCCAGTCGGCAGGCTATGCGGTTGGCGACGTGCTGTTCAACATCGTAATCACAGGAGTAGCTAATGTGCTGTTCACGCTGGTGGCCATCTACACGGTGGACCGTCTGGGTCGCAGAAAGCTGATGCTGATCGGCGCCGGTGGCTTGTGCTTGATATATGCCATCCTTGGCACCTGCTACTACATGCACATCACAGGTTTCTTCATGGTGGTGCTGGTGGTGGCCGCCATCGCCTGCTATGCCATGACCCTCGGACCTTGCACATGGGTGCTGCTGAGTGAGCTTTTCCCTAACCGAGTGAGGGCTGTGGCTGTCGCCACCTGCACCTTTGCGCTGTGGGTGGGTTCTTCCACCCTCACCTACACCTTCCCGATGCTGAACAAATGGCTGGGCAGCTACGGCACCTTCTGGATCTATGCCTTCGTCTGCGGAGCTGGGTTCCTGTATTTTCTCGGTCATGTGCCTGAGACGAAAGGCAAAAGCCTGGAACAATTGGAGAAAGAACTGACCAACTGATAATTCCCTAAAGGGTAGTTCTATAAATTACGTTTTTACTTACAAATCTCATGGGATGGTTTGAATTTCGGTTGCTTTTTATTTGATGCGGCGTCTTTTTGCCATTGTTTGCAGTTACATAGCTCGCTATGCGCCTTTAAACACTGACAAAAATACATCCACATCAATCCAAAAATCAATCCGACCTAATTTTTAGAACCACCCTAAAGAAAAAGAATAGAATGCTATGGTAAAAGCATGGAGAGACTTGGTGACTATCCCTACCTATGAAGTGGGAAAGCCGGAAAAGAACCCGATGTTCCTTGAGAAACGTGTGTATCAAGGTTCAAGCGGAGTGGTGTATCCTTATCCGGTGATTGAGACGATAAGTGACAAAAAAGAAGACAAGACCTATCAGGCCATCTGGTTGGAAAACGAATACATCAAGGTGATGGTGCTCCCTGAGTTGGGGGGCAGGGTGCAGATGGCATACGACAAAATCAAACAACGCCATTTCGTGTACTACAACCATGTGGTGAAGCCCGCCTTGGTGGGGCTGGCTGGTCCGTGGATCAGCGGTGGCATTGAGTTCAACTGGCCGCAACATCACCGTCCGTCCACCTTCATGCCGGTCGATACCTGCATCGAGGACAACCAGGATGGTTCGGTAACGGTGTGGGTGAGTGAGATGGAGAAGATGTTCCATCAGAAAGGAATGGCAGGTTTCACCCTCCGCCCCGGCTGCGCATACCTGGAAATCCACGGTGTGCTCTACAACCGAACAGATGTGCCGCAGACTTTCCTCTGGTGGGCCAATCCTGCCGTGGAGGTGAACGACCAGTATCAGTCGGTGTTCCCACCCGACATCAATGCGGTGTTCGACCATGGCAAGCGTGCCGTCAGCTCCTTCCCAATCGCCACGGGCACTTACTACAAAATGGACTATTCATCGGGAGTTGATATATCCAACTACCGCAACATTCCGGTTCCGACGAGTTATATGGGTGTGAACTCCCGCTACAACTTTGAGGGAGGCTATGAGAATGATACACAAGCCGGAATGCTGCATGTGGCGAGCCATCACTATTCTCCAGGAAAGAAGCAGTGGACATGGGGCAACGGCGACTTCGGACGGGCTTGGGACCGCAACCTCACCGATGAGGTCAGTGAGGAGGAAGCCTCCCGCTGGAATATCCACCGCAAGGGCTTCCGTCCCTACATCGAGCTGATGGCAGGTGTCTATACCGAGAACCAGCCCGATTTCAGCTGGCTGATGCCTTACGAAGAGAAGCAGTTCACCCAGTATTTCATGCCTTACCGCGAGTTAGGCGTGGTGAAGGAAGCCTCGAAGGACTTCCTGCTGAACGTGGAGCCAGTCTCTGACGGAAAAGTCCGGTTCAAGCTGTTTGCCACCTCCGCCCAAAATGTGCGTGTCGTGCTTAGGAGCGATGAAAGTGAGGTGTATTATGACCGGGAGCAGAGCGTTGGGCCAGAGATGGTGCTGACTGAGGATGTGACTGTGGAAGGCTGCCCTTTCAACAGCCTGACCCTTGAAATCCGCAAGACATTTGTCTATGGCGAACGTTCGGTGCTCTGCTGGCATGCCGAACCCGATGAGATCCGCCCGATTCCCGACAGTGCCGAGGCTGCCCTCCTTCCGCAGGATGTGAAGACCAACGAGCAACTCTATCTCACCGGTCTGCATCTGGAACAGTACCGCCATGCCACCTGGCTGCCTACCGACTACTACGAGGAAGCTTTGAGACGCGACCCGGACGATATCCGATGTCTGAACGCCATGGGACTGTGGTTCATCCGCAAAGGGCGGTTCGACCGTGCAGAGTCCTATCTGCGCAAGGCGGTGAAGTTGTCGCAGAAGCGGAATCCTAACCCCTACGACGGCGAGCCGTTCTACAACCTCGCCCTTTCACTGAAATATCAAGGCAAGTTCCAGGAAGCCTACGAGCTGTTCTGGAAATCCACATGGAACAAAGCCTGGGCTGATGCCGGCTATTTTGAAGCCGCCAAGATATCGGTGGCAGACCTGCGTCTTGAGGATGCCCTCGATGAACTTGACCGCTGCCTGCAGAACAACTGGCACAACCATAAGGCACGTGCCCTGAAAGCAGCGGTGCTGCGCAAGATGGGACGGAAAGACGAAGCCCTCCATCTCATTGAAGAGTCGTTGGCGTTCGACCGCTTCAACTATGGATGCCGTTATGAGCAGTATCTGTTGACGCATGACGAACATGTGCTGGAAGAAATGGTGGAGATGCTCCGCGGATGCAGCCAGAATTATGATGAACTGGCTCTCGACTATCAAGGTGCCGGACTGAAAGATGAGGCTTGTGCCATTTGGCAGAAAGCCATTGAAGAAGGTGCGTTCACGGCTATGACTTATTATTATATGGGTCTTTACGATGAGGCATCTCACTGCGACATCGCCTATTGCTTCCCTAACCGTCCGGAGGATGTGGTGGCGCTGAATGCTGCGAAAGTATCTTGTCCTGCCGACGCACATGCGCCTTATCTGCTGGGCTGTCTTTATTATGCTGCTCGTCAGTACGACCTGGCGATGGAGAACTGGCACCTTTCCTCCCAGAAGGATCCGTCTTATCCCACTGTGTGGCGCAATCTGGCGCTCGGTGCCTTCAATAAACTTGGGGAAGAGGAAAATGCGCTGCAGATGATGAAGCGGGCCTTTTCACTCGACACGGACGATGAGCGGGTGTTCATGGAACTTGACCAACTCCACAAGCGTCTGCACCACTCTCATCAGGAACGTCTGGATTTCCTGAGGCAGTATCCAGTCCTGATTCAGCGGCGCGACGACCTCGTGCTGGAGGAAATCACACTGCTCAACCAGTTGGGCCGTTATGAAGAAGCCATGCGGAAACTCGATGCCCACCGCTTCCATCCGTGGGAGGGGGGTGAAGGCAAGGTGTCGGCTCAATACCAGATTTGCCGCGTGGAACTGGCCAAGCAGGCGCTTGTGAAGAAAGACGCAGAAACGGCGGCACGACTGCTCACCGAATGTCTGTCGTATCCTCCTCATCTGGGAGAAGGCAAGCTGTTCGGCGCACAGGAGAACGACTTCCACTTCCTGCTCGGCGTGGCATACGATATGAAGGGAGACAAGGAGCAAGCCCAGTCGTGGTGGGAGAAGGCATCAGCCGGTAATCTGGAGCCTGCCGCCGCACAGTACTATAACGATGCGAAACCCGACAAAATATTCTATCAGGGTCTGGCGCTCCGCAGACTGGGACGTGAGGATGAAGCCCGCAGCCGTTTCCACAAACTCATCAACTACGGCAAGCAGCATATCTTTGAGCAGCAGAAAATGGACTATTTCGCAGTTTCGCTTCCCGACATGCTGATATGGGACGATTCCCTCGACACGAAGAACGTCATCCACTGCAAGTACATGCTGGCGCTGGGCAGTTTCGGACTTGGCGATTGGGAGCATGGACAGAAATACTTGTCTGAGGTGGAGGCGCTCGACAATAACCATCAGGGCATCCAGCAGCTCCGCACGCTCATCGATGCCGGCTTATGACGCATTAACGATGTTACTATAATTGAAGCCATTTCACGCCTCATTGCTGAGTGCGGAAATGGCTTCTTTTGCCGTCAGTGGGCATGACGGCTGTAAGAAAGCTGTGCCCTTCAATCAAGACACAGCCCCTTTTCATTATTACTTAGTTCATCCCACGTTCTCAATGTTTCTCACTCATTCTTGTCATTGCGCCTTGATGGGTGTACCCATCTTGGAGTCGTCCTGATTGTCGGCGTCAAGCTTGAAAAGCATGAAGTCTGGATGCTCCCTGGTGCATGGCGTCCATTGGGTGCTGTCACCGCTTTTACCGTCTTCCGCCTTGCCGTTCGGATCACCGTATTTGGCGAAGTTGGTCCATGCCGTGAGCATCCGCTCAGAGAGGTCCCAGTCGCCTTGTGTCCAAGGTCGCCAGCAGTGCTTGAGGGATTTGAACACGAACCAGAGGTCGGAAGAGTGGAACGCACCTTTCAGGCGGTCGGTGATTTCAGGGTGTTTTCCGTCGTCGGGCAGCGGACGGGCAAACTCATACGCCCATGCCTTTCCTCCTTGCTCCTGACGCACCATGCAGAATTCGGCGATGCCTGGAGCCATGTCGCCCATGTCGTTGAGCGTGAAGCCAATCATATACGGCACATTGGCGATGGAGCCGTCTCTTGCCGCCTCGTCGAAGCTTTTCTTGCTCACATAGCCATCGATGATCGGACGGTTGATGAGATACATGTCGTTTTTGGTCACCGCGTTGTACAGTCCAGCCACGGAGTGCATCGTCTCAGTCGGAGCCTGGCGCATCTTCTCCAGATCGGTCAGCCCAGCCCAGTCCATCACTTGCTTGGTGTTTGCCTCCGACTCCTCCAAGGAAGGATTGTAGGTGAAGAAGCGGTTGACAGGAGTGGCTGGTTTTTCTTCCTCGCCGTCTTTTGCCGGCACGTTGATGCCGCCTCCGCTCATGATGACTGCTTTATGGAAAAGTCCTCGTGCGAGGGGTGACTCACAGATGGTCTTCACACTTCCTGCGCCTGCACTCTGTCCGAAGATGGTGACATTCTCAGGGTCGCCACCGAACTGCTCAATGTTCTTCTTGATCCATCTCAGCGACTGAATCTGGTCGAGTATGCCGTAGTTGCCCGACACGTTGTTGGGACTTTCTTCCGACAGCAGCGGGTGGGTGAGGAATCCAAAGACACCGAGGCGGTAGTTGATGCTCACGAGCACCACGTCCTTGTCGGCCCATTCCTGTCCATCGAATTCAGGTTCCGACCCCCATCCTTCACGATATCCACCTCCATGTATCCATAGTGCCACCGGCAGTTTCTTGTCGGTCTGTCCTGCCGCTTTGGTCCACACGTTCAGGTAGAGGCAATCCTCGCTGTAGGGTGCTTCGTCGCCATAGCCCCATTCTGAAGCGTAGAAGCCAGGGTAGTGGACCGACTGATAGGCGGGATGTCCGAATTTGTCGCACATGCGGATGCTGTCCCATTCCTCCACCGGCTGTGGCTCTTTCCATCTGAGTTCTCCAATCGGAGCAGCTGCGTAAGGAATACCTTTGTAGGCGAATACTCCTTTTTTCTCTGTTTTCACTCCTTGAATTTTTCCGCCGTCCACTTTCAGCACCGGACAACTCTCCTCACCGCATGCACAGAGCAGCACAACGGTCAATATGCAAAGTATCTTTTTCATGATGTTATATAGTTTGAATGAGTTTTTCGTTTTGCAAAAATAAAGCAATGCTTTCAATTCATATCCTTTTTTACTCATTAGTTTGTTTGGATGTTTCATTTTGCGAAGTTTTTGTTACAAATGCAAACCACAATTCATTCTTTACAGTTGTTATCACCTGTGTAAGAATGGAATAAGTATTATGTGCGTTGAAAGAAAAGATGGTATGTCATACGGCATATCTCAAAAAAAAGTTGTAACTTTGCAGCCTCAAAAGATTGTGTTTAGGATTTTATCTTTATAAGTTATTTTTTTTGATATGCCAGTTCATTTTTGATTTGAACGGTTTCGCAAATTTTTTGATTCAATGAAGCAATTCTTTTCTTTCCAACCCAAATTGTTTCAATGTCTTCAGCATTACAGCAAAGACAAATTCATGAGTGACCTCATGGCAGGTGTGATTGTGGGCATTGTGGCCCTTCCGCTCGCCATTGCTTTTGGTATTGCCAGTGGAGTGTCGCCGGAGAAAGGTATCATAACAGCCATCGTGGCTGGATTCACCATTTCGTTGCTTGGTGGCAGCCGGGTTCAGATTGGAGGTCCCACCGGTGCTTTCATCATCATCATCTATGGCATCATCCAGCAATACGGGTTTGAGGGACTGGCCATAGCCACGGTGATGGCAGGCTTGTTTCTCGTGCTGCTGGGCTTGTTCAAGCTAGGCACCATCATCCGCTACATTCCTTATCCCATCATCGTGGGATTCACCAGCGGTATCGCCCTGACCATTTTCACCACTCAGGTGAAGGACTTGCTGGGACTGCAGATAGCTGGTGAGGTTCCGAGCGACTTCATCGGAAAATGGGGTGCCTATTTCGACAGCTTCTCCACCATCGACCTTGCCACAGCTTGCATCGGCATCCTTTCGGTGGTGATCATCGCTGTTATGCCTTTGATTTCGAAGAAAGTGCCGGGATCGCTGATCGCCATCATCGTGATGACGGTGGCGGGAATCGTGCTGCGCAATAATTTCGGTATCCATGTCGATACCATTGGTGATCGCTTCACCATCTCTCCAACGGTTCCCGAAGCGGTGATTCCAACCCTCACTTGGGAGAGTGTGAAGGGGCTTGTTTCCCCTGCCATCACCATCGCCATTCTCGGCGCCATCGAGAGTCTGCTCTCAGCCACTGTAGCTGACGGTGTGATTGGTCATCGCCACAACTCCAACCAAGAGTTGGTGGGGCAGGGCATCGCCAACATTCTGTCGCCGATTTTTGGCGGTATTCCAGCCACCGGCGCTATAGCCCGCACGATGACCAACATCAACAACGGTGGTAAGACCCCAGTGGCAGGCATCATCCATGCCGTGGTGCTGTTGCTGATCTATTTCTTCCTGATGCCTCTCGCCTCCTACATCCCAATGTCGTGTCTGGCTGGAGTGCTCGTGATGGTGAGCTACAACATGAGCGGCTGGCGTTCCATTGTTCAGATGCTCCGCAATCCGAAGAGTGATGTGGCAGTCCTGCTGCTCACTTTTGTGCTGACCGTGGTGTTCGATCTGACCATCGCCATCGAGGTGGGCATCATCCTGGCTTGCTTCCTCTGCATGAGACGTATGGCGGAGACCACTCAGGTGAGTGTGCTGACAGAGGAGATTGACCCGAACGACGACAGCGACTTCAACAACCTGAATCTGGAGCACCTGAACATACCCGACCGTGTGGAAGTTTATGAGATCAACGGTCCTTATTTCTTCGGTGTGGCAAGCAAGTTCGACGATATGATGTCGCGTATGAAGGACAAGCCTCGTGTGCGCATCATCCGCATGCGTAAGGTTCCTTTCATCGACTCCACAGGCATCCACAACCTGATCAACCTGATTGAGCAGAGCCACCGCTCCGGCATTTCCGTGGTGCTCTCAGGTGTGAATCCATCTGTCAGGGATGTGCTGGTGAAGAACAAGTTCCCGGAATACATCGGCGACCACAACATCTGCTCAAACATCAACGATGCGCTGGCCATCTCGCAGGTGCATCTGCAGAAGGAGCATGAGCACAGGAAAAAGAAATAATGCCCGCCTATAGATAATAAATCGTCATGGCTTAATCCTGACCAGCTGTGAAATCAAACAACAACAGCCGCAGAACCAAATGAGGTTCTGCGGCTGTTATTTTAAATCAAGGTGTTTTCCCGATTTTATTTCACTGTGAGAGAAAGGCGTTTGAGATCCTTGTCGAGGGAGCTGTTGCCATAGAGAATTTCAAAGTCGCCTGTCTTGGAGTTGACGGCATTGGTTTCCACGTCGAAGAACTCAAAGGATTTCGGCGTGAGTTCCAGTTTCACGTTGGCTGTCTCTCCTGCTTTGAGGTCAACCCTCTGGAAAGCCCTGAGCGACTTCAGCGGTCCGTCTGGGTCGGACAGGTCACGGATATAGACCTGAATCGTTTCTGAGCCGTTCAGTTTACCTGTGTTAGTGACAGGAACGGTGAGCGTGTAGTTGTTGCCGTGTTTGCTGATTTTTCCTTCACCAATGTTGAACTGCGTGTAGCTGAGTCCGTATCCGAATGCGAAGAGCGGGTCAGAGAAATAGCGGTAGGTTCTTCCCTTCATGGAGTAGTCCTCATAGTCAGGAAGTTGGTCGGAACGTTTGTAGAAAGTGACCGGCAGCTTTCCGCTTGGGTTGCAGTCGCCGAAAAGGATGTCGGCGATGGCCTCTCCGCCTTCCTGTCCTGCATACCATGCCTGAACGATGGCATCGCAGCTGGTGGTCTCAGGTTCCAATGCGATGGCGGAGCCAGAACAGTTGACGAAGATGACGGTCTTTCCAGCATTCTTGAGTGCCTTGAGGAATTCGCGCTGCACTTTCGGCAGTTCGATGTGGGTGCGGTCGCCTCCCTTGAATCCATCGATGTTCACCGGCATTTCCTCTCCCTCCAGTCCGGCAGAGATACCTCCGCAGAAGATGACCTTGTCGATGCCTTTCAGCTGGTTGATGATTTCGGCGTAGTCAATGGGACGCTCCTTGGCGATGTCGATTTTCATGTTGGCTCCCCAGGTCTTCACATGGGCGAACCGAACCTCAATCTTGCAGGTTTTTCCCGCCTCTGCCTGGAACACGGTCCGGGTAGGGGTGGTGCGCCATGTGTGCTGCTTCACTTTCTCCTCACCATCTACATAGACGCTGAAGTCGCTCACGCTCTCCACATGGATGGCGTATTCGCCCGATTCCTGTGGCGTGAATTCCGTTTCGTATTTGGCTGAGAAATCCTCCAGTCTTACGCCTGGCGCAAAGTTGTGCATGCCTGCCGTGGTGACAGCTACAGGGGTGGTGTAATACTCCGTGGTCACAGGCTCGCCTTCCATCTTTGTGTTGTTCCAGAAAGTGCCTTTCAGACCACTCTTTCCGTCCATCTTACAGAAGTCAGCCATGAGGCAGTCGAGCACCTTGTCCTCTGTCTTGTCGCACCCTTTGAGGTAGGTCAGTTTTTTTTGCTTCATCTTGATGCCATCGAGGATGGTGACCGTGTGGTTTGGTGTGCCGTTGTAGTTGCCCCACATGAGTGGCTTGTCGTCGGCATTCGGACCGATGACGGCGATTTTCTCCTTGTTTTTTGAGAGTGGCAACACATTTCCCTTGTTTTGCAGCAGCACGATGGTCTGACGTGCCATGTCGAGCGACAGCTGACGATGCTCTTTGGAGTCCATCACCTCGTATGGGATTTTTGACCATTCCACAAGTTTAGGATCGTCCATCTCTCCAAGGTCGAACCGTCCTTCCAGCAACCGCATCACGTGCTTATCGACTTCCTTCTCGCTGGTGAGCCCTTTTCTCACCGCTTCCGGAATGCCGTTGTAGGCATAGTTGAATCCACATTCCACGTCAGTGCCCGCAATCATGCCCTTGGCAGATGCATGGATGGAGTCGGAGGAAGTCTTGTGGTTCTGATAGAAATCGGAAACGGCGCCGCAGTCGCTCACCACGAGGTACTGGAATCCCCATTCGTCGCGGAGAATCTGCTGGAGCAACCGTGCGTTTCCGCAGCAAGGCTCATCGTCGAGTCGCTGGTAGGCACACATCACCTCCCTTACTTTCGCATCCTGCACGAGCGCCTTGAAAGCCGGCATGTAGGTTTCCCAAAGGTCGCGCGGCTCGATATCGGTGAGGTTGGCGGTGTGGCGGGTGTACTCTGGTCCGCTGTGCACGGCATAATGCTTGGCGCATGCCCAGAGCTTGCGGTATTTGGCATCCTCTGGTCCCTGAAGGCCTCTAACCACGGCACATCCCATCACAGAAGTGAGGTAAGGGTCTTCGCCGTAGGTTTCCTGTCCGCGTCCCCACCGTGGGTCGCGGAAGATGTTGACGTTAGGGGTCCACACCGAGAGACTGTGGAATTTCTCGTCCTCGCCTCCGTTGAGCATGCGTTTGTTGTATTGTGCGCGGAATTCGGTGCTGGTTGCGTCAAAAACTTTGTACAAGAGTTCTGGATTGAAAGAAGCTGCCATGCCGATTGGTTCCGGAAACACGGTCACGTTGCCTTGATTGGCGGCACCG
>JAEEGF011972482.1_pt1 | contig 15506 bp, 9 predicted proteins | sample 9134171 | NCBI WGS metagenome assembly JAEEGF01 (sample SAMN16246542, study PRJNA631951) | gut metagenome | biome: gut microbiome; feature: rumen; material: AP-attached | host: Bos | place: Iran: Karaj | collected 2018-10 | reverse complement strand
AGCAGGCTGAGCAGATGAAGATGATGCAGTGGATGATGTACCTCATGCCCATCATGTTCTTCTTTATGTTCAACGACTACTCCAGTGGTCTGAACTTCTACTACTTCATCTCCCTGTTCTTCTCCGCCGCTATCATGTGGACGCTTCGCAAGACCACCAACGACGAGAAGCTGCTTGCCATCCTCGAGGCCAAGTACAAGGAGAACAAGAACAACCCGACGAAGAAAACCAGTGGCCTTGCCTCCCGTCTTGCTGCCATGCAGAAGCAGGCTGAGGAGCTACAAAAACAGAGAATGAACCAAAAGAAATAAATTAAGAAACGAATTACCATAATTTGACATAATTACCATAATAACAATTACGATGAAATTATGATGAATTATGGTAATTTGTTTCCAAAGAAAAAGAATATGAATAAACTAATCGTAATTGCTGTTTCGTTGATGATTGGTTTCAGCGGCAGCGCAAAAGCCCAGGATGACGTGAAGATCGGAAAACAGAACATCAAGCTGACAAGTGACCTGATGACCCCTGAGGCCCTCTGGGCAATGGGACGTATCGGTGCTGCCGAGGCCAGTGCCGACGGCAGCAAGATTGTCTATCAGATAGGCTACTACAGTGTGAAGGCCAACAAAAGCCAACAGAAGATTGCCGTCATCAATGCCGATGGTACAGGCAACACGACCCTGACCACAGGCACGAAGAGTGAGACCGATCCTACATGGCTGAATGGCAAGATTGCCTTCCTCTCTGGAGGCCAGCTTTGGACGATGAATGCCGATGGCTCAGACCGCAAGCAGATTTCCAAGACCTCAAAGGACATCGAGGGATTTAAATTCTCCCCTGATGGCAGCAAGGTCATCCTCCTCCACTCCATCGACTTCCACGAGATCATCCAGAATAACCCCGATGACTTGCCCAAGGCTACGGGCCGTCTGGTGACAGACCTGATGTATCGTCACTGGGATCATTATGTGGAGAGCATCCAGCATCCCTATGTATATGAGGTAAGTAGCGATGGTATCGCTGCAATCGGAACGGATATCCTTGAGGGCGAGCCCTATGAGTGTCCGATGGAGCCCTTCGGAGGTATAGAGCAGCTGGCCTGGAGTCCTGACTCTAAGAGCATCGCCTATACCTGTCGCAAGAAGACGGGTCTGGCCTACTCCATATCTACAGACTCTGATATCTATATATATAAAATAGGTACGCGCGAGACCAAGAACGTCTGCAAGCCCGAGGGATACGTAGAACCAGAGATCGATCCAACCACCACAATGAAGTATCAGAAGGTGAACGCCAAGGAGAATCTCGTCAACAACGTAGGCTACGACACCAATCCCCAGTTCTCGCCTGACGGTAAGTACATCGCTTGGCTCTCGATGGAGCGCAACGGGTATGAGGCGGATCGTAACCGCCTGTGCTGCTATGACTTAGCAACAGGTGAGAAGAAATATCTGACGGAATCGTTCGACTCCAATGTCGATGCCTTTGTATGGAGCGACAACAAGGATGCCATGATCTACTTCATTGGCGTCTGGCACGCTACAGAGAACCTTTATGCCGTCAACTGGAAAGGCGAATTGAAGCAGATCACAGATAATTGGGCCGACTTCGGATCGTTGAGTCTGATGAACAATGGCAAGCAGCTACTGATGGAGCGTCACAGTTTCCTGGCTCCAGCCGACCTTTACATCGTAACGCCCAACTTCAAGAAGCCTGAAAAGACAACCATCACCCAGCTGACCTTTGAGAACAAGCACATCCTCGACCAGTTGGCAAAGCCCACTGTACAGCAGCGTTGGGTGAAAACCAGCGACGGCAAGGAGATGCTTACCTGGATCATCCTGCCTCCGAACTTCGACGAGACGAAGCAATACCCCACCCTGCTCTTCTGCGAGGGAGGTCCGCAGAGTCCTGTCTCACAGTTTTGGAGCTACCGCTGGAACTTCTTCATCATGGCGGCTCACGGCTATGTGATCGTGGCTCCCAACCGTCGTGGTCTGCCTGGCTTCGGACAGGAATGGTTAGAGGAGATCAGTGGAGACTGGACTGGTCAATGTATGAAGGACTATCTCGCTGCCATCGACGATGCTGCCAATAACCTGCCATACGTCAATAAGGACAGGCTTGGTGCCGTAGGTGCCAGCTTCGGAGGCTTCTCCGTCTACTACCTTGCAGGCCATCACGACAAGCGTTTCAAGGCATTCATCTCCCACGATGGTGCCTTCAACCTCGCTGCGATGTACTTAGAGACAGAGGAGAACTGGTTCAGTAACTGGGAGTATGATGAGGCTTACTGGCATCGTCCGCAGCTGCCCAATGCCAAGAAGACCTACCACGACTCTCCCCATAAGTACGTAGAGAACTGGGATACCCCCATCCTCTGTATTCACGGTGAGAAGGACTATCGCATCAACTACACCCAGGGTATGTCGGCCTTCAATGCTGCCCGTATGAAGGGCATCCCCGCAGAACTACTGATATTCCCTGACGAGAACCACTGGGTGCTGAAGCCCCAGAACGGAATTCTCTGGCAGCGCACGTACTTCAATTGGTTGGACCGTTGGCTGAAGTAAGCCCGAAGAATATTCCCAGTAAGGGAACAAGACATTCCCAGCCTGGGAACAGAACGTTCCCAGTAAGGGAACAAAGAATGAGAAATAATAAAAAATAAAGCAATAATGACTCAAGCAATTCAAAAGACCCTCAGAGACTCCGCTGCGATGCGCTGGACGGCCTTGCTGCTGCTGGCGCTCGCCATGTTCTGCAGCTACATCTTCATGGACATCCTCTCCCCCATCAAGGACCTGATGCAGGAGACACGCGGCTGGGACTCGACCGCCTTCGGAACGATGCAGGGTTCCGAGGTGTTCCTCAACGTTTTCGTGTTCTTCCTCATCTTCGCCGGCATCATCCTCGACAAGATGGGTGTACGCTTCACGGCTGTCCTTTCGGCAGCAGTCATGCTCGTTGGAGCCTGCGTGAAGTGGTATGCTGTGAGCGAATCATTCATGGGAAGCGGCCTGGAGACGTGGTTTACAGAGAATCTGAACTACATTCCCGTATTCGACGAACTGGGTGTGAGCCCGTTCTATCAGGGCATGCCCGCCTCCGCGAAGTTCGCTGCCTGCGGATTCATGATCTTCGGCTGCGGCTGTGAGATGGCCGGCATTACCGTTTCGCGAGGAATCGTGAAGTGGTTCAAGGGCCGTGAGATGGCGCTGGCGATGGGATCGGAGATGGCGCTGGCCCGTCTGGGTGTCGCCACGTGTATGATTTTCTCGCCGTTCTTCGCCCGTCTGGGTGGTGAGGTGAGCGTCACCCGTAGCGTCGCCTTCGGCGTAGTGCTGATGTGTATCGCCCTGATCATGACCATCGTATACTTCTTTATGGACCAGAAGCTCGACGCACAGACAGGCGAGGCCGAGGAGAAGGACGATCCCTTCAAGGTGTCAGACATCGGCAAGATCCTCAGCGACCTGGGCTTCTGGCTCGTGGCGCTGCTCTGCGTGCTCTACTATTCGGCCATCTTCCCCTTCCAGAAGTACGCTGTGAACATGCTGCAATGCAACCTCACACTGACGGCTCCTGACGCTGATTCGTTCTGGGCTTCGTCGAGTGTGACCATCATCCAATACATCATCATGCTCATCGTGGCTGCTGCCGGCTTCGCATCAAACTTCCAGAAGAAGGCGAACATGAAGTACGGGTTGCTGGCGCTTTCGATTATTGCGCTCGTCACCTATTGTTATATGGGCTACATGCGCCAGTCTGCAGAGTCGATCTTCGCCGTGTTCCCGTTGCTGGCCGTGCTGATTACGCCTATTCTTGGTAGCTATCTCGACCATCACGGCAAGGCTGCCTCGATGCTCGTGCTGGGCTCTGTTCTGCTGATTGCCTGCCATCTGACGTTCGCCTTCGTGCTGCCCATGTTCAAGGGCAATGCCGTTGGTGGTATTATTATCGCCTACGCCACAATCCTTGTGTTGGGTGCCTCATTCTCTCTGGTTCCCGCAAGTCTCTGGCCCTCAGTACCTAAACTTGTTGACGCTAAAGTGATTGGTTCGGCTTATGCGCTGATCTTCTGGATCCAGAACATCGGCCTTTGGCTGTTCCCCCTGCTCATCGGCAAGGTGCTCGATGCCACGAATCCAGGTGTGACAGACCCCACGCAGTTCGACTATACCGCTCCGCTGGTGATGCTCGCCTGCCTTGGTGTGGCCGCCCTCATCCTCGGCTTCATCCTCAAGGCCGTCGATAAGAAGAAAGGCATCGGCCTCGAATTGCCGAATATTACAAAGTAACAATTAAAGACAGAGTAACAATTAAAGACATACTAACATACTAACAGATTTATAATAACAGATTAAAGAATAATATTTGGGATAATATATGTTAGTATGTTAGTATGTCTTTAAAAATAGTTAGTATGTATGAAGATAGGATTTGATAACGAGAAATACCTCAAGATACAGTCTGAGCACATCCGTGAACGCATTGCGCAGTTTGACGGAAAGCTCTATATGGAGTTAGGTGGTAAATTGTTCGACGATCATCACGCTTCACGTGTGCTGCCAGGCTTCAAGCCCGACTCAAAGCTCCGTATGCTTGCCCAGCTACGCGAACAGATTGAGATCGTGATTGTGGTCAGCGCCGACGACATCGAGAAGAACAAGGTACGTGCCGATCTCGGCATCACCTACGACGAAGATGTGCTCCGTCTGCGTGATGAGTTCATGCGTCGTGACTTTATGGTGGGCTCTGTCGTCATCACGCACTATCACGGACAGCATGCCGCAGACCAGTTCAAGCACCGCCTGGAGCGTGAAGGCATCAAGTCGTATTTCCACTACCCCATAGACGGCTATCCCCACAATGTGGAGCTCATCGCTTCTGACGAGGGATTCGGCAAGAACGACTTCGTGGAGACCTCACGGCCGCTGGTCATCGTAACGGCCCCTGGTCCTGGTAGTGGAAAGATGGCTACCTGTCTCTCACAGCTCTACAATGAGAACAAACGGGGCGTCCGTGCAGGCTATGCCAAGTTTGAGACCTTCCCCGTGTGGAACCTCCCGCTGAAACACCCTGTGAACATCGCCTACGAAGCAGCCACTGCCGACCTGAACGATGTGAACATGATCGACCCATTCCACCTGGAAGCCTACGGCAAGACGGCTATCAACTATAATCGTGATATCGAGATCTTCCCCGTGCTGAACGCTCTCTTTGAGGGTATCTACGGCGAGAATCCCTACAAGTCGCCAACGGATATGGGCGTGAACATGATCGGTTTCTGCATCTCTGACGACGAGGTCTGCTGCGAGGCCAGCCGCAACGAAATCATCCGCCGCTTCTATGACGCCACCAATAAGATGGCCGACGGCGCAGACAACGAGAGCGAAGTCAACAAGATCCGCCTGCTTTTCAATCAGGCGAAAATATCGACTGCCACCCGAAAGGTGACTGTGGCTGCCTACGAGAAGAAGATCCAGAGCGGACATACGGCTGCTGCCATCGAACTCGAAGACGGTACGATCATCACATCAAAATCATCTCCGTTGCTCGGATGCTCGGCTGCCCTACTGCTGAACGCCACAAAGTATCTGGCTGGCATCGACCATGAGGCCAAGCTCATCTCGCAGAGCCTCATCGAGCCTGTGCAGAAGACGAAGACCGAATACTTAGGTGCAAAGAATCCCCGCCTGCATACCGACGAGGTGCTGGTGGCCCTCTCCGTGCTGTCGCAGCACGATGAGAACTGCCGCCTGGCCTTGGAGCAGTTGCCTAAGCTGCGCGACTGTCAGGTACATTCTACCGTCATGCTTAGCGAGGTAGACCGTAAGATCTTCAAGAAACTCGGCTGCGGCCTCACCTGCGACCCCGTGAAGAAGAAATAGGCTTCAGTCCGTGTTAGTCCGATGCAAATAAAAACTTCCGATGCCATCCGCCGCCTGAACGATTCGCCCGTAGCACGCTGGACCGTGTTATTCATCGTGGCTACGGCTATGATGATGGGGTATTTCGTCAACGATGTCATGTCGCCGTTGGAAACCCTCTTGGAAGCATCGCCAGCGGAAGGCGGACTGGGCTGGACGCCAGGCGACTACGGATTCTTCTCTGGTTCAAGCGGACTCATCAACGTGTTCCTGCTCATGCTCTTCTTCTCAGGACTGATCCTCGACAAGATGGGCATCCGCTTTACAGGCACGCTCGCCTGCAGCCTGATGATCATCGGAACACTCATCAAGTACTATGCCGTCACTGCGGGCTTTCCTCCAACGGACACATTTCACCTTTCACTCTTCAGTTATCAGTTCTCCTTGCCCACATCAGTTGCTGTGGCCTCTTTGGGCTTTGCAGTCTTTGGTGTGGGCTATGAGATGACAGGCATCACAGTCTCGAAGGCAATGGTGCGCTGGTTTACGGGTCATGAGCTCGCTCTTGCCATGGGTATCCAGCTGGCAATGGCACGTCTTGGTACTGCTGCCGCCCTGAGCATCTCCGCTCCTGTCGCCCGCCATTTCACTCTCTCCACACCCCTACTGCTATCGCTCTCCTTCCTCATCATCGGTCTGCTGGCCTTCTTGGTCTTCTGCGTCATGGACCGCCGCTTAGATCTGCATCGGACTAACACGGACTTACACGGACTCCAAGAAGAATCAGTCCGAGTCAGTCCGAATCAGTCCGATGCTAAAAAGAAATCCGATGCCGACGAGTTCCGTTGGAGTGACATCGGCACGACTTTACGCAGTCCAGGCTTCTGGCTGATTACGCTCTTCTGTGTGCTGTTCTATTCAGCCGTATCGCCCTTCCTGAAATTCTCCACGAAGCTGATGGTGATGAAGTATGGCGTCGATCCAGATGTGGCAGGCTTTTTCTCATCGATAGCGCCCTTTGGCACCATCCTCATGACACCGCTCTTCGGACTCATCTATGACCGTTATGGTAAAGGCGTCACGCTGGTCATCACAGGTGCCCTGATGCTGACTGCCGTTCACTTCGGCTTCTCTCTGCCCATGCACAGCAGCATGGTAGCCATCACCCTGATGGTCATCCTCTCCGTGGGATACTCCTTAGCCCCCGCAGCCCTCTGGCCCTGTGTACCCAAAATCATTCCTTTGAAATGTCTCGGCACCGCCTATTCGATGATCTTCTTCATCCAGAACTTCGGCCGTGCCATCATCCCGATGTTCGTAGGAAAGGCCAACGAGACCGATCCTACCTACGAGACCTCCATGCTCATCTTCGGCTTCACCGCCCTCGGTGCCGCCCTCATAGCCCTGGCCATGTGGTATGTAGACCGCCGCCAAGGCTACGGTCTACAACTACCAAATATCCGTAAGTAATCAGAACAAGAATCGGGCTACCAACGGCAGATGGTCGCTGAAGCCCTTCTTCTGGAATTTCATGCCTTTGTAGGTACGGCGGGGCATGTAGCCGCCATAGAACTTATCCTCCTCCAGCAGGAACTTGGGGGAATGGATGAAGACCGTATCCACCTTATTATATATAGAAGGCGACACGATGATATGATCCAGACTGTTCCATTCACCCTTATAGCGATACGTGCCTTTCACCCCATAGCTGCCCTTTGCCTCCTTGGAGATATTCTTCAGATCGTGACGGGCAATGTGCTGCACAGCCGGAGAATCATGATAGTCGTTGAAGTCACCACTGATCAGAATCCTGGCATCAGGCGTAATAGCCCTGATGGAATCCACAGCCTGCAACAGACGATTAGCAGCCTGCATACGGAACGGACGGCTTGCCTTCTCTCCCCCATGACGACTTGGCGCATGAACAACAAAGACATGCAGTGTATCACCCGACTGCAACTGACCACACGCATAGAGGATGTCACGCGTCGGCTTCATCCCTGGAATCGTATCGACACGCAGGCCATAGGAACGAATCAGTCCAAAGGAGAACGGCGAATAGATAAGCGCCACATCCACACCGCGGGCATCAGGCGACTGCGTCATCACATATTCATAACCCGCATTCCTCAATAGTGAGCGTTTTGTCAGGTCTGTCAACGTCTGGTCGTTCTCCACCTCACAGAGTGCGATCAAGTCGGGGATGCCATCTTCAGAAGTGGAGAGGATAGACTTGCCTATCCTGTCCAGCTTCTTCCAATAGCGTTTCTCCGTCCAGTGACGCGTGGCATCAGGCAGGAACTCCTCATCCTGCTTCCCCTCGTCGTGACGGGTATCAAAGATATTCTCCACGTTATACTCCACAAACGTGAAGACCGAGAGCAGCAATGCAAATAATGCGGTCATTTAACAGACTTTCTCCAGACGTTTCATCATCGCAAACATGAAGAGAGCAGCCACTAAGCACACGCCCAGGAACACGCTCCAGCACACCCAGAGAGGTACAGCACCCCACAACAGTCCGCCGACGACAACCAACTGGTTACCGATAGCCGTAGCCACAAACCAGCCACCCATCATCATACCCTTATACTTTGGAGGTGCCACCTTCGACACGAACGAGATACCCATCGGCGACAGCAATAGCTCACCAAAGGTCAGCACCAAATAAACCATAATCAGCAGGTTCGGTGTCACATCTGCCACATGCACAGCCACAGGATTACCGTCGGCACCCATCTCCGTCTGAGGCATCGGCAGACCGAACGATCCAAAGGCCATCAGGGCATAAGCGATGGCAGCCACAATCATACCATAAGCGATCTTTCGCGGAGCAGAGGGTTCCTTACCCTTGGCAGCCAGCGAACCGAAGATAGCCATCGACACCGGTGTCAATGCCACCACATAGAACGGATTGAACTGCTGGAAGATAGGAGCAGACACCGTCACGCCGCCATTGGGATCATACTGCAGGAAAAGGAAAGCCAACGCTGCCACGATAATAGCACCGCTGATGGCCTTGCCCTTGGTTGTCTTGCTCTGGAACAGTGAGAAGCCGGCATAGACAATGAATATCACCGCCACGAGGTTCCACACATTGAAGCACATCGCCTGCAGACCCTCTGCCGACTGTGCCGTGAACTCATCAGCGAAATACGTCAGCGACAGACCGTTCTGATGGAAGGCCATCCAGAAGAAGATAACCACGGCAAACACCAGACACAGTGCCACGATGCGCTGCTTGGTCTCCTCCTTTGTCAACTCAGGTTCACTTTCCACTTTACTCTTTCCACTTTCCTCTTTTTTCTTGCCGCCCTCCGTATGACGGAAGGTTGAGCGGAAGAGGTAATAGATGGCAATAGAAAGAATCAGTGATGCACAGGCCACGGCAAACGAGAAGTGATAGGCATCGTTGCTGGAATAGCCCAATGCTGTCTCGGCATACTCCTTAATCCTGATGGCAGCCGTCGGAGCAAACAGGGCACCGATGTTGATAGCCATGTAGAAGATAGAGAAGCCGGCATCGCGCTTGTCCTTATACTGCGGATCGTTGTACAGGTCACCCACCATCACCTGGAGGTTACCCTTGAAGAGTCCCGTTCCAAAGCCGATGAGCAAGAGTGCTGCCAGCATGACAATCAGAGCAATACTGTCGCCGCCCAAGGGCACAGACAACAGCAGATAACCTGCAAACATGATGATGATACCCGTGGTCACCATCTTGCCGAAGCCGAACTTGTCAGCCATGATGCCACCGATCAGCGGGAGAAAATACACCAGCATCAGGAACGAACTGTAGATCGTGCCGGCCATAGCGGGCGACAATCCATAGTTAGCTCTCAGAAACAATGCGAAAACCGCGAGCATCGTGTAATAACCGAAGCGCTCGCCCGTGTTGGCCAATGCCAACGCAAATAATCCTTTTGGTTGTCCTTCAAACATAGTTATTTGATTTTAGAATTTTTCGTCTTGACGATATCAAAGAGATAAGTAAACTTCGCAATGATGGCTCCAAAGTTGGAACGACCGAAGTAGTCACGCTTGGTGTTGCCAAAGATGTTGCCCAAGCCATAGTAGTAACGCCCCTCCACAATGAAATGTCCTACATGCCGGTTACTGAACTCCAAGCCCGCACCCAAGTCGATGCCATAGTCAATCTTATTCTTTATGGCCAGACTATCCTGAGCCACGACTTGTGACACACGCTTGTCGGCATACTGATACTCAGGGCTGTATTTGCCATCCACGACTTTCGGATTGAACGCCGGGTCACGCACGTCGAAGTTAGTGTCAGCCTGGTCATTCATATAGAATCCCACCTGAGGACCCAGTTGGATAAAGAACTGGAGGCCGCTGCGCTCCCGTCCCCACCCGAGTCTCGCAAGCAAGGGCACTTGGATATAGTTGATCTTCCTGGCATAGTGGAGCGTCTGAGTCGCATCGGTATGAAGGGGAACGGGCATATTGTCTATATCAAGGATTTGCTCTTTCCATCCCATCTGCGTATAGTTCAGCTCAGCCACGACGGCACAGATACTGCTGAAGTATTTCTCACAGGTATATCTCGCCGTGAGACCGAATGTCGGACCATTGAGCATCGTCTGCGGCACCTTCGGCACAAAAGCCACGTTACTCATCACTACGCCGCCGTTGAAACCCACTGCCAGATCCTTACGGTATTCACCCACCTGGGCTGTAACAGATAAAGGTAAAAAGGTGAAAAGGTGAAAGAGTAAAACCCTTACCACACACACATTAACTTTTAAATCCTTTAGTTTCATGTTCACCTTTCCACTCATCCCTAGAACTTAATCGTTTCCACTGTATGCTCAGGCAGATAGTGCACAAACAGCATCGTCTTGTTGCGCAGACCGCCATTGCCATAACGCTCAAACTTCAAGGGCGTCTGTATAGGCGGATAGCCGAACATACCCTCTGCGCCATTGAAACTCTTGCCGTACTTATGCAGTCCCTTCAGGAAGAAGAAGGCATGGTCAAAGCCCGTAATGGCAAAACGCGGCAGTGAGTTCTGCATATCGCTACGGAAGTTCTGACGGTACTTACGCTCAAAGCGCTGCGTGCCTGCCGACAGGGGATTGTAGTAGAACACCGACGGAATATACGTATTGTACTTATAGAAATTCTCCAAATAGGTCTTGGTATACATCAGCCACTCAGTATAGCCGAACATCGTGATATCGAGTTCAGGGCTGACCGCCTTCAGGCCGTTGATTTTAGAGAAGGCGACGCCCAGTTCCTGTGAACGGCCGGTATTGAGGATGACCACATTGGGCTTCGTCCTACTGAACGCCCTGGAGAAGTTCGTCTCAGAAGACTTCAGGTTGGTGACGACGACATCCATCCCACGCTGTTCCATCAGCCTGCGGAGGCCAAAGGTGAAGGGTCCTTTCCTGCTCGTCGTGTCGTTGCAGTCGACGACCACCGTATGATAATTCTTAAAGCGCGCAATATATTGAGTGAAGATGGCCTCGTTCTGCTCCGTCTGTGACTGAAACACCTGGAAGATGTTGCGGTTGGTAGTCAACTGAGAGGCACTGATGGAGAAGGGAATCACCAGTCGGATATCATGCTTAGAGACGAAGGCCGACAGCGCATCCATGTGCTTGGAGTAGAACGGACCGATGATCAGGTCACACTTCGCTGCAGCGGGATCGTCTAATACCTTTCTGATATTACCGTTATCAGCCAGGTTCCAGGCATGCACGTCGATGGAGATGCCCTGTTTCTTCAAGCTGTCACACGCCATCAGCACGCCACGGTAGTACTCCGTCATACGACGTCCGTCACCGTTGATGTTATGCAGCGGCAGCATGATGCCCAGCCTGATTGCACGGTTCCTCACGTCTTCTGCCACTTTCCTGGCTTCCAAAGCTGTCTGCTTGGCCGCTGCTTCACGCTTGGCCCACGCTTCCAACGTGTCCTTGGGGAAGGGGATGTTCAGTATTATGCCCTTCTTCAACTCATAGTTTGGCGTATTCATCTCAGGGTTGGCCTTGACCAACTCTTCAATGGTGAGACCGTATTCCCGTGAGATACCGAAGATGGTCTCCTTCTTCTTCACCTGGTGCTGTCCACGGATGGTGGAAGCCTGCTGCGCCGATACGCTGCTGATGGTAAAAGCCAGCAACGTCGTCAGCAAGAAATATCTTAATAGTCTTGTCATAAACTTTAGTTTTTTACTATTTCGCGTACAAAGGTAGTAAAAATCCACCGCAGATTAAGCATATTACGCAGAAAAATCATAAAAAATCTATAGAATCTGTGAAATCTGCGGTTATTTTATGTAACTTTGCACTTTAAAATGATTAAAAATGAGAATTAGACAGTTCATTCCCGCCCTTTTCGCCTTGCTGATGCCGATGGCCGCCGTGGCGCAGTCGGGTGATCCTGACGTGTTCCCCACAGCCACCTACACAGACGAAGAAGGCAACCCTGCCACCGCCGACAAAGATAATCCTGCCATCGCCGGACAGGCACCGCTCTTCATCAACTTCTATGCCAACCCCGTCAACATGGGCGACAACATTCCCTCCTTCGAGTGGCACTTCCGTATGCAAAGCGAGAGGAAGGACTTCATGGTGCGCTATGAGGAGAATACCGACTACAACTTCACCACTGCCGGCACCACCGAGGTGATCCTTCGCACAAAGCTGAACAACGGTGAAGAGGAGCTCGACTCCGTCGTCTTCACCGTGACCGTCAGCGAGAGCAAGCTCCTCTTCCCCAATGCCTTCTCGCCCAATAACGGCGATTTAATAAACAATACCTTCAAGGTCAAGGAATACCAGAGTATCATCGAGTTCCACGCCTATATCTTCAACCGCTGGGGCCAGAAGCTCTACGAGTGGACCGATCCCGCTGGCGACGGCTGGGACGGCACCTACAATGGCAAGGACGTGAAGGATGGTGTCTACTTCCTCCTGTGCCGGGCGAAGGGTGCCGACGGACGGGAATACAACATCCGCAAGGACGTCAACCTGTTGCGTGGTTTTACAGAAGGCGACTCCTATGATCAATAGGATTACACAAACGACATGAAAGAAGAGACAAGCATCAACGTATATGGTGCCAGGGTACATAATCTGAAGAACATCGACTGTACCATCCCGCACCACTCCCTCACCGTCATCACCGGGCTCAGCGGGTCCGGCAAGTCATCGTTGGCCTTTGACACCATCTTTGCCGAAGGCCAGCGCCGCTATATTGAGACCTTCTCGGCCTACGCCCGCAACTTCCTTGGTGGCATGGAGCGCCCTGACGTCGACAAGATCACCGGCCTCTCGCCCGTCATCAGCATTGAGCAGAAGACCACCAACAAGAACCCGCGCTCCACCGTGGGCACCACCACAGAGATCTACGACTACCTCCGTCTGCTCTTTGCCCGTGCCGGCCGTGCCTACAGCTATGCCACTGGCGAGGAGATGGTGAAATACACCGAGGAGCGTGTCATCGACATGATCCTCCACGACTATGCCGGACACAAGATTCTGATTCTCGCCCCGCTGGTGCGCAGCCGCAAGGGCCACTACCGCGAACTCTTTGAGGCCATGCGCCGCAAGGGCTACCTGAACATCCGCATCGACGGCGAACTGCAAGAGATCACCCGAGGCATGAAGGTAGACCGCTATAAGAACCACGACATCGAAGTGGTCATCGACAAGCTCGTTCCATCCGCCGACGGCGGAGGAATCGAACGTTTGAAGAAAAGTGTCAGCATCGCCATGAAGCAGGGCGACGGCCTCATCATGATCCTCGATGTAACCAATTCCCCCTCCTTGGGAGGGGGCAAGGGGGAGGTCAAATATTTCTCCAAACGCCTGATGTGTCCTACTACGGGCATAAGCTACTCAGACCCAGCGCCTAATAACTTTTCGTTCAACTCACCTCAAGGGGCATGTCCCCATTGCAAGGGCTTGGGCGTCATCAACCAGATTGACTTGGCGAAGGTCATGCCAGACCGCCGTCAGAGCATCTATGAAGGTGGCATCGTACCCCTTGGCAAGTACAAGAACCAGATGATCTTCTGGCAGGTGGAGGCCATCCTCAAGAAGTACGACTGTGAGTTGAAGACGCCCATCGCCGACCTCCCCGACGACGCCATCCGCGAGGTGCTCTACGGCTCGCTTGAGAACGTCCGCATCAGCAAGGACCTCGTCCACACCTCCAGCGACTACTTCGTCGCTTTTGACGGCATCATCAAGTATCTGCGCAACGTGATGGACAATGATGACTCCGCTGCCGGACAGAAGTGGGCAGACCAGTTCCTCGCCGAGTGCGAGTGTCCGGAGTGCCACGGCCTGCGACTGAACCGCGAAGCACTCTCCTACCGCATCTGGGACAAGAACATCGCCGAGCTCGCCTCGATGGATATCTCCGAACTGCGCGAATGGCTCGACGAGGTGGAGGCGCATCTGGACAGTCAGCAGCTGAAGATTGCCGCAGAGATTCTCAAGGAGATCCGCACGCGCCTCGACTTCCTCTTGGACGTGGGCCTGGACTACCTCGCCCTCAACCGCCAGTCGGCCTCGCTCTCCGGCGGTGAGAGCCAGCGCATCCGTCTCGCCACGCAGATCGGTTCCCAGCTCGTCAATGTGCTCTACATCCTCGACGAGCCCTCCATCGGTCTCCACCAGCGCGACAACGAACGGCTCATCCGTTCCCTCAAGGACCTGCGCGACCTGGGCAACACCGTCATTGTCGTGGAGCATGACGAGGACATGATGCGCAGCGCCGACTGGATCATCGACATCGGCCCGCGTGCCGGTCGCAAGGGGGGCGAAGTGGTCTTCCAGGGCACTCCTGCCGAACTGCTGAAGAGCGATACCCTCACCGCGCAGTACCTGAGCGGTCTGAGGAAAGTGGAAAGTACTTCCGTATCCTCCGCCTCAGACAATTCTCTTTCCTCTTTCCCCTTTCCTCTTTCCTCTAAAAACGCCCTCGTTTTAAAAGGCTGCACGGGCAACAACCTCAAGCACATCGATGTAGAGTTCCCCTTGGGCAAGCTCATTCTCGTCACAGGCGTCAGCGGCTCAGGCAAGTCCACACTCGTCAACGAGACGCTCCAGCCCATCCTCTCGCAGCACTTCTACCATTCCCTGAAACAGCCCATGCCCTACGACTCCATCGAGGGTATAGAGAATATAGATAAGGTGGTGAACGTCGACCAGTCGCCCATCGGCCGCACCCCGCGCTCAAATCCCGCAACCTACACTGGTGTCTTCGCCGACATCCGCTCGCTCTTCGTCAACCTGCCTGAGGCGAAGATCCGCGGCTACAAGCCCGGCCGCTTCTCCTTCAACGTGAAGGGCGGGCGCTGCGAGACCTGTGGCGGCAACGGCTACAAGACCATCGAGATGAACTTCCTGCCCGACATACAGGTGCCTTGTGAGGAGTGCCACGGCAAGCGCTACAACCGTGAGACACTGGAGGTACGCTACAAAGGCAAGTCCATCGCCGACGTGCTCGACATGACCATCAACCAGGCCGTGGAGTTCTTTGAGAACGTGCCCGACATCCTCCGCAAGATCAAGACCATCCAGGACGTGGGCCTCGGCTACATCAAGCTCGGCCAGCCCTCCACCACCCTCTCCGGCGGTGAGAGCCAGC
>JAEEGF011592508.1_pt1 | contig 15507 bp, 15 predicted proteins | sample 9134171 | NCBI WGS metagenome assembly JAEEGF01 (sample SAMN16246542, study PRJNA631951) | gut metagenome | biome: gut microbiome; feature: rumen; material: AP-attached | host: Bos | place: Iran: Karaj | collected 2018-10 | reverse complement strand
CTAATGAAGAGAATTTATTCCAACCTGAAAATAACAGGAATAGTATAAGAAACCCTGACAGCTTCTCCATTTTGCATTCCAGGCTTAAACTTGGGCATAGATTCAACTATGCGGATAGCCTCCTCATCACAACCACCGCCAACTCCCTTTAACACTTTAATATTGGAAAGGCTTCCGTCTGGTTCGACGATGAAATTGACATACAATAGACCTTTTATCCCCTTTTCTTTTGCTTCGGCAGGATAATGAATGTTGTCCTTAACGAAATCCATCAAGGCCCTGTCACCTCCGGGAAACTCTGGCATTTGTTCAACAACAATATAAACGCCAGGACGATTTTCATCTTCTTTTGGCTCAAATACATATGAATAATTATCAGGCAATGTTACCATCACATCGCCTTCGAGCAGATAAGGTTCATCCACGCTATCGTTCTTGACGGTATCAGTAGTGGTCGTGATGGTGTCCTCTGGTCCGACAAGCATTCCATTCAGGGTCGGTGCCAACGGGCCACATCCCGCTGCGGTAATGGCGGTTCCAATGGTCATTCCAGCAAAGATAGCGGCTTTACCCATACGCTGCCGTTTCTCCAACTCGCGCTCCAAATAGCGAACCTCTGCCTCACATTTCGGGCAAGTGCCTAGGCAGTCACCTTGGTAGGTACATTCCTCAACGACCAACTTAATGTCGTTCTCCGCCGCAATCTGCTTCCGGATTTCCTTCAGGATTTTGCAGGTTTGTTTGCCTTTAGCCATGGCTAATCGTTTTTAGTGTGTTATCATCGGGAAATGTAGTTTCTGCACGCATTGGCAGGCGAAAGAGATTTTCTCTCCCGAGTTCAATTCCCAAATGGCGGGCTCCCATTCCATGAACTTGAACAGCGCCGCCACTTGAGCATCTAACGGAGCATTGACACCTTTTATTATATCAATGTGCGACAAATGGCCGTTGGGCTCCACCGTGAAGGCAATTTCCATGTCACCGTAAGAACGTCCATCGGCATTCTTGCCTAAATTCTGGGAGAGGAACTCCACAAGCACCGACTCACCGCCCTCAAACTTTGGAGCATAAAGACACTTCGTCTTTTCAAACAAAGTATCTGGCTGGGGTTTCCACTCCCTGTTGTAAAGAGATTCTTCTTCAGGGTATGTTAAATATCCGCCCACCACCATCAGATTGCCCGATTTAGGCAATTTGCTTATCGCCACATTACTTATCTCCTCTTGGGTCAGCACATGATGGTAGGGAAATGACTCTGGAGGATAAAGAGGAATAGCTCCATACTCAACAATTGTTACGTCCCCTAGCAATGTCCCCAAATTGTTTTGATTCATGTTCAAGCTGTCCGGCTGCTGCGCCAATGCCACTTGGCTTGTGCTTAGCAAACCAACTGAAAGACCTGCCACAACCGCAGCCTTGCCCATGCGTTGCCGTTTCTCTAACTCGCGCTCCAAATATCGTACTTCAGCCTCGCATTTCGGGCAAGTGCCGAGACAATCACCTTGGTAAGTGCATTTCTCGACAACCAGCTTAATATCATTCTCCGCCGCAATCTGTCTGCGGATTTCCTTTAGTATCTTACAGGTCTGTTTGCCTCGTTTCATATCTGTAATTTTTTAATTTAACGCGGCAAAAATACGATTTATTTTGTACAAAACATGGATTAAGGCGATTTTTTGTAAAAACAGGCCCTTCGACATGCTCATGGGCCCTCAACTCTCATAAAGCAAAGGTCCCTGAGCCCGTCGAAGGGCCGACCAACGAAATATCACCTTATAATATAATTGAACTCATCAATATTCACCACGCCCATCGCTTTGAGGCAGTCGATACTTCGTGCCACGTCCTCATCAGTGTTGAACTCAGGAATATGAGGCACGCGCACCATAACACGTTTAGCGTCACCATGCTGTAAAATCCATTGCAAATTACTTAGTACCAAGGCATTGTCCTGCCCCGTATAAGCCTTGTAAATCTCAGGATTCATGTCCTTGATGTCAACGATGTAGCCGTCCAAAACCGTATCGAGGGCTTGCACATGCTCAAAAGGCACATTAAGACTGGTCTCGACCAAGATTTGCCACTGTGGACCGCAAAGCCCCCGAAACGCCTTGATGAAGTCCACTTGCAGCAAGGGCTCTCCCCCACCGAAGGTGATGCCGCCATTTGTGGCAAGGAAATACAACTGGTCGATTTTGACTTCCTCATACAACGACTCAGGGGTGTAGTCACGGCCTTTGGTCATGTCCCACGAGGCCTTGTTGAGACAATACTTACAGCGCAAAGGACAACCACTGAACGCCACAAGTGTAGTGACGCCCTCGCCGTCCGTCGTCAGTCGGTGGCGGCTGATGCCGAAGATAGAAGCCGAATGATCATCGACCTTAGTCATATTCATAGTTCTTGTCTTCGGGGCGTAAGACAAAGACAATACCCATCTGCGCATTCAGCGCACTCATATTCAGCGGCTTGAAGAATCCAATGAGATTATTGGTCGTCAAATAGATATTGCATGTCTTAAACAACCTGCCTGAAATACCCAAACCGATATTGTCATAGCTATGAGGCATCATCGTGTAGGTCGCGCACACATCCAACTTCTCGAAGAAGCAGCCATTGTATGCCAAAGTCAAAGCGGGGCGGAAACCGCTACCGAGGAAGCAGCCCTGCACCTGTGCACTAAAACGGTTGTGACTGTCGAGGTCGTAGTTGCCACGCAGCAAAACACTAGTATTCAGTGCTGTATTATACTTTTCCAACGGGGAAAACTGCAGCTGGAAATACTGCTTCAAAGTGTCGAGGAACCTCTCGCGATATTCCAAGTCGGAGGAGATGAGTTGAATCTGTTCCCAATCCAAGCCACCGAAAAAGAAATCGCCGTTCTCATAGAATTGACCCATATCGTTGATATTTCCTGTCATGCTGATATTGTTCTTTCCCCAATGGATAAAGCCCAAGTCGTGCACGGCAGCCACGGCACTGAACCGCTCATCAAAACGGTATTCGGCAGCAAGGTCGAAGCCGAAGCCCGGATTGCGAAACAGCTCACCTACGCTGAAAGGACCATCGCCCTTCAATTCTCCGGCTTCATTCACATACACCGCATTGGGCAAGGCAGCGCGCACACCGATGTTCTCTTGTAGGCGCAAAGCATACGTTTCTGCATCGGTAAAAAGCTTGGCATCGATGACATCTGTGGTGACATTGGCGACACCAAACAGCACTTTTGCCCTTCCTCCGACGGAAAGTTGGTCGGTGATATTCCTTTGATAGCCCACAGCAAACTCCTGATAGCCCACAGCATTCACATCCATATTCACCTTCACCGGATTGTTTTCACCGACGAAGGCTCCGTTGCCATAACCCAATAGTTTGAATAGACCGTCGCTATATTTCACATCGCTTTGTGCCTTAATCCCATAATTGATGGTAATCATCCCTTTATTCAAGCGACGATATAAGGTGAAGAGGTCCACGTCTACATTAAGGCCCACAAAGTTATTCTCTTTCAAGCTATTGGCCAACTTCCTCAGATTAAGTACCTCAGGTCGGCCCTGTGCATCAAAATCAAATGCATTGTCGTAGTGTAGACTTGTGTTCTGCACACTCAGGCCCGTATTGCCAATGACGAGCGACATCACGCTAACATAAGGCAAGTCTGTGGCCGGATTGGCATTCATCTGATAGGGATTCAGCCGCATGAAATCAACGGGAGACACTTCTTGGGCGCCGACGGAAACCGCAGCCGACATCAAGGCCAAAATCACCAAAAATCTATATGTTTTTCTCATAGTTCTTCCTTTTTAAAAATCGACGACACCGTTATATTTCACTCTGGCTTTCATGAACGCATCCACCCGCTGTTGGCCATTCAAGACCACATCATGCGCTTCAGTATCCAATGCATAGCACGAAATCAAGCGGTCGGATTCAATGAGATGTTGGACCTTGTCTCCCGTGACTTCCAGCGTCAGTTCCGTCATCGTGGGTCGTCCGTCAAACGATGCACCAATCAACTTGTCTTTGGCGACAAGCGTATCCGTAATCCGCTCCGTTTCTGAATCATACGTAAAGAATTGGGCGTTCATGTTCAAGGGCACCGTTGAAGTGATAGTCAATTCCAATGTCAGTTTCTCGATTTGATCGGGTTGGCTGATTCCCGAAAGTGCCAAGACGGTCGTGTCAAGATAACGCACATCGTCGACGACAAAGGCAAACGGAATCTCAGTATCGATGATGATATCGATGGAGCATGTATCGGAAACCGAGACCAGATCAGACATGCCCGAAGGATTCACGATGAAATTGGAGGAAGCGTAAACACTCGTTTCATTGGCTGAAATCTTGCCGTTCAATGTCCTTTCAAAGACCTGTCCGAAATTGAGTTGAGTGGGCACATCGACCGATACCGTCTCTGGGCCAAAAATGGAGTAAGGTACATTGTCGTCGCCGAAAACCCAAGCCGTATCCACATCCAATTGCGCCTCCAAATTGAAGGTGTTACGCTCAGAGAGCGTCATACGTACGCCATGCACTTCCAAGGCACCGGAAACATTGCCCGGAAACAGGTTAAATGTAGTGTCGATGTAGTTTCTTGAATCATATCTGTCCACATAGCCGCTCATCTCCTTGATGGCCAAGTCGCTACCTTTGACATTCGCCTCAAAATACAACTCCGGATCAAGCGAGCCCTGCACCCTGACGTACACTTCATAACTCAAGTCAAGGGTATTGGCTGTGTCCGTAGTATAGTGCAAACCGTCAAGGTCAAACTGGATGTCATTGGAATTAAAATCAAAATCGAGTTTCAATTCATGGCCCTCCGCATCCTTGATATCCGAAGAGCGGAGCACGAGCCGCTGCAGCAGTCCGATATTGGAGTTCAAGTCGAACTCAAAGTGTCCCGACTTCATTTCGGCTTCCATCACGTGAATGTTTTCCGACTCAAACACAATCGTCTGGTCGAAACTGAACACAGTGTCGAAACTTTGAGGCAGGACGACGGGGAAAGGATTCTCCATCGAAAAACGCTCACTATAATCCAAATCCTTGAACCTCAAGAGGCTATCACCATTCAACACGCCAAAATCCTCATAATGGAACGCATATGACAGGTTGCCGTCCTCGGAACAATTAATCAGGCTGTCAATCTTGAACTGCTGCATCAGTTTCATCAAGGTGAAAGAAGCCGAGCCAATGGGCAACAGCACTTCACCCTCAGCATTGACCCCTTGCAGGTGGTCCATATCATAATGGTCTTTTTTGCACGAAGCGAAAGCCAAGGCAAGCAAGACCAAAAACACGATTTTCCTTTTGTATTTCATATGAATCAATTGCTATCAAACGAACTTACCATTCAAAATCATCTTCGCCACCTTATTGGCACCATAATAATAGGGCATAAACTCCAGTTGCGTCATCGGCTGGGTGATGATGAGGTTGGCGAGTTTGCCCTTGGTGATGCTGCCCACCTCGTCACTCACGCCCATGGCATAGGCCGTGTTCAAAGTGGTGGCATTCAAGGCCTCTTCGGGCGTCAGGCGGTAGCGGATGCAAGCCATCGAGAGGATGAGCTGCATATTGCCTGAGGGCGAAGTACCCGGATTGAAATCGGAGGCCATGGCCACGGGCAGACCCGAGTCAATCATCTTGCGTGCTGGCGAGAGCGGCAGGTTGAGGAAGAAGGCGCAACCAGGCAGGACGGTGGGCATGGTCTCCGTGTCTTTCAGGCACTCGATTTCCGCGTCACCCATCTGTTCGAGGTGGTCGACGGAGATGGCACCATATTTCACACCCACTTGCACACCACCAGAAATGGCCATTTCGTTGGCATGGATTTTCGGCTTCATGCCGTATTTGATGCCCGCCATGAGGATACGCTCGGTGTCCTCAACGGTGAAGAAGCCCTGGTCACAAAACACGTCGATGAAATCGGCCAAGTCCTCAGCGGCCACAAGAGGAATCATTTCATTGATGACCAAATTGACATAGTCCTCCTGATGTCCACGGTATTCCATCGGGATGCCATGTGCACCAAGGAAATTCGACTTGATGGTCAAGGGTGAGTTTTCTTTCAGTCGGCGGATGACGCGCAACAGCTTCAGCTCGCTCTCAGTGGTCAGGCCATAGCCGCTCTTGATTTCGATGGCACCCGTGCCCATGCGCATCACTTCGTCAAGGCGCTGCTGGGCCATGTCGTAAAGCTCGTCTTCCGAAGCTGCCGCAGTCGCCTTGGCCGAGTTGAGGATGCCACCTCCCCTCTTGGCGATTTCCTCATAGCTGAGGCCGCGGATCTTGTCCACAAACTCCAGTTCGCGCGAGTTGGCATAGACCAGATGCGTGTGCGAGTCGCAGAAAGCAGGCATCACCACGCTGCCTTTCACATCGTAAACGCGATGATTTTCTGAAAGATATTTACGACAGGCTTCCGAGTCCATCGGGCCATAGTCCACGATTCTCTTGCCTTTGATATAAAGGAAAGCATTTTTGATTCTTCCCGTTTCGGCCATTTCCTTGCCGCGCTTCAACAGTCGGCCCTGTTCTTCGATGCCGACGAGTTCCTTGATATTGACGATAAGCATGATGAGTTGAATTTTTGGCAAAAATACGGAAAAAACGACCATTTGCACGATTTTTGTTATTTTTGTCCCCGAAAAACGAAACGCTATGAGAAAATTCTTCCTTATCGCCATGGTCATCCTTGCGACCGCCTTCACGGCCAATGCGCAAGAAGAGAAAAAAGAATCTCAAGTCAAGCAATTGACTTACAACGAGTTTCTAAAAAAAATCTGGAACTTCGAGAACAACCCGAACACCTTTATATATAAAGGTAAGCTGCCCGCAGTCGTTGACTTCTACGCCGACTGGTGCGGTCCGTGCCGCCGTGTGGCACCCATCATGGAGAAGCTGGCCGAGGAATATGACGGCAGGCTGCTCGTCTATAAAGTCAATGTGGACCAAGAAAAGGACCTTGCCTCCGCCTTCCAGGTGAAAAGCATCCCTATGGTGCTGTTCATCCCATTGGAGGGTCAGCCCATGATGCAAGTCGGGGCCTTGCCAGAGGAAGGTTACAAGAAAGTCATTGAGGAACAGTTGCTCAAATGACGCTCTTTACCACGGCTTATTTCCCGAGTATCAGTTACATGGCGCGTTTTCTGAAAGAAGACGCGCCTGTCGTTGAAGTATGGGAGACCTACCACAAGCAAACCTACCGCAACCGTTGCCGCGTGATGACGGCCAACGGCGTGGAGAGCCTGAGCGTGCCCGTAGTGAAGGTGAACGGCAGCCACACCATGACCAAGGACATGGCTATCAGTCCCATTGAGCCGTGGCAGCACATTCACAGCCGCTGCTTGGAGTCGGCTTACAAGGCTGCACCTTATTTCGACCATTATTACGACTATCTGAGACCCCTCTTTGAAGGCCATTTCGAGCGCCTCATCGACTTGAACGACGCGACTTTGCAAGCGGTGTTGAAGATGCTCAAAATCAAGAAGGAGATTATTCACACGACGGACTATGTCCGCGAGGCGGAAAACGACTTGCGCGAGGCCTTCAGCCCGAAGAAGCTACTTGGAAACGGCTCATTCCCAGAATACTACCAGGTTTTCAGCACCAAGTTCCCCTTTGCGCCTGATTTGAGCGTGTTGGATTTGGTGTTTAATGAGGGGCCGGAGGCGGTGGAGTATTTAAGAGAACTCTAATTAGATTCCCTGCGGGAATGGAGTATTTACAATAGTTACATAGCGGCGGCTGGAAGTGTTACAAGAGGGCAACTGGTTTATGCCGCCGCAGGAAACACGTGACAACCTCGCCATTCCCGAAGTGAATCTCTTTTTACTACCTTTGTCACATTAAAACATAACACCTTGAATTTCGCTTACACATATATAATGACGAACAAAGGGCACTCGGTTTTGTACACAGGATGCACAAACGATTTAATACGTAGAGTTGCCGAACACAAAAGCCATTATTACAAGGGTTCTTTCACCGACAAGTACAATTGCGAGTATTGCGTTTATTTCCAAGAATTTACCAGTTATCAATCAGCAATTGACGAAGAGAATAGAATAAAAGGACTTTCTCGGAAAGCAAAAATAGAACTGATTGAAAAAAAGAATCCCGAATGGAAAGAACTGGTTACAGACAAAGGATTTGTTTACGAAAAAACACCTTGGAGCGAGAAAGTAAAACAAGTCATGGACGACTTGATGAAAGAATTATAAGATTCCCTGCGGGAATGGAGTTTTCCTTTTTCAGTTTCCAGCGGCGGCTTGTGTCGTTTTCCATCGGCAGGCGTTATTTGCCGCCGCGATATACATCAAACCGGCTCTCCATTCCCGAAGGGAATCTCACTATCGCTTCGCGTCTTTGCGAGGAGGAACGACGAAGCAAATCGAAGATTCGACGGAGTCAATCCAAAAAAAACTAGAACAAGAACTTTGAAACAAGTTCTTTGAGACACCCCTCTGGCAGATTGGCTATTCCCGTTCGACTAATCTCGTCATGCTCAGCCGTCTTCTTACGGATAACATATTTGCGCTCTTTCCCGTCAATAGTGGCGAGAAGATGGTAGTTGCCTTTGTATTGTTGCTCAAGGCGGGCATTTTCAATCTTGCGTCCTTCAGTGTCAAAATAACTGCTTGATGCCTTGGCATTAGCAATGCCCCAGAATTCAAGATTCCCGTTAAGCGTGGTCTCAACGGCTGAAATCCATTGCTCTTTCACTCCATTTCGTTCGGCAAGCGCGCGAAACTCCAAAACGGCTTTGCCAACCTCGCTGATGATGCTTTCCGCCTTGCGAACGCCGTTTTCAGCAGCCAATTCCATCGCATCATCAAGCGTGATGCCATCGTACTTTCCACGAATCATAAGGCAATGTCGTGTTTCGGGAAGGAATCCGCCCGTGTTGAAGATGTAGGTCAAGTCGTAGGCAGGTGAAAGTCTCCATCGGCCTTGCTCGTCCATGAGGAAGGAGAAGTTCTTGTTGTGATCGTCGGTGTTGTTGGCCAAGATATTGAAGACCATACGACGGAAAACCTCTTTACTGTCGCGTTCGGAAAGTCGCATTTTCCGACAAATCCAAAGCAAACGCTCGTAACTATCGGCTTCAGGATAGAGTGCCGCCAAGGTCTGCATGTGGAGTTTTTTCTCCCCTTCCCTATCAAAACGTTTGGTGACAAAGTGCTTTTCGCCCTCAACATCCATCAGCCAACATGGCATCATCTGTATTCCAGCCTTTTTTGCCATCTCATAGTATGCCATTTCGAGTTCAGCTGTAGAGCGCTCCTTGATGCCGAACTTCAAAATACAATACTCAAACCCTTTCATCGTGCCCACTTGTCCGCTACGAATCTCGCCTGTTTCACGATTGATGGCGATGATGGCTTTAGGCTGTTTTCCGCCTGCTGAGGTTCCAACCGCCATCAAGGCTTGCATGGTGAACGACTGCTCTGGTACGATACGGGCATTCTCGCGTTGCGTATAGATTTGTTCAGCCAAGTCAATCAAAGCTTTCAAGTTGATGGCCTCCTTGGGATTGAAGTTTGAGGCCTCGGGAAAAAACTCCAAAGCACCCATCGCCCGTTTCCCGATGAAAGCGAGTTTGTCCAATGACGTTATCTCACCAGGTTTGATGCCTTGCTGTAACCGCCACTGCTCGAAAAGCTCATTTCCCCACGCATCAGGCAAGGAATCGGCCAAAAACGGCGGCAACTTCTGATACATCTTCTCTGAAGCACCGAATATCGGGCGAAGGTTTTGAGGCAGTTTGATGGAGACATCCAACGGTGAAATGTCAAGTCCCGTTTCAATCCACTCTCGGTTGTATTCGAAATAAGGAAGATGGCGGCGCGGGTCAATGCACAGCCTTCCAACCTCCCTTCCCCACAGCATCACTTTAAGTATTCTTGTCGTCATGGTATTGCAGTTTTAGGTGTTTGTTTTCCGCGAAGCATGTCTGATGCGCTGCGCCTTTTTCCCGTTTTCTTTCATCAGATACGGCGATTCGGGCAGTTCAGGCATCAATTCATCGAGACTGTTGATGCTGCCGATAGCTTTCAGCAACAACAAAAAAGTGCTGAGTGACATGTTTGGCACCTGACCGTTCTCAAACTTGTGAATGGTGTTGATGGTTAGCCCCGACTGCTCCGCCACATCCTTCTGGGTCATTCGGGAACGCATACGGTAATCCTTGAAACGAGCACCAAGAAGCTGCACCAACTCAGGTATTGAATATTCGTAATAATCTGCCATATCTTTCAATTTTAAGTTATTGAATTAGATAATTTACATATATTTTTAATACTTAACTTACCTAATAATTGTATTTATTTTGTGATGCAAAAATACAAAATTATTATAAAACGCAAGCGTTTTTTTGTTTTTTCTAAAAATAACCTGTTAGATTCCCTGCGGGAATGGAGTATTTACAATAGTTACATAGCGGCGGCTGGAAGTGTTACAAGAGGGCAACTGGTTTATGCCGCCGCAGGAAACACGTAACAACCTCACCATTCCCGAAGGGAATCTCATCATTTCTCCGGATAAGCAATCCTAACGTGATAGATATTCATCAACTTTTTCTTCAGCACCTTACGGCAAGTCTCAATGTCGTGAAGCGTGAGGTCGGTGTTGAGAAACTGCCCTGCCTCCATCTGCTTGTTGATGATGTTGTCCACCAAGTCGCTGATTTTCTTTTCATCAGGGTCTTTCAGACTGTGTGAGGCGGCTTCGATGCTGTCGGCCATCATCAGCACGGCGGTCTCACGTGAGAAGGGTGCCGGACCATGATAGGTGAAGGGCGTCGGGTCGATTTCCTCGTCGGGATGGGCCTTTTGCTCGTTGATGTAGAAATAATCCGTGCGGCGCGTGCCGTGGTGGGTGCGGATGAAGTCGATGATGCGCTCGGGGATGTGGTTCTTGTGCGCCAGCTCGATGCCGTCGGTCACGTGCGAGATGATGATTTCAGCACTCTCGATATTGGACAGGTCGTTGTGCGGGCTGTAAGCACCATGCTGGTTCTCTGTGAAATACATCGGGTTCTTAATCTTTCCGATGTCGTGATACAAGGCTCCCGTGCGTGCCAATTGGGTGTCTCCGCCGATTTCGAACAACACCTCCTCGCAAAGGTTGGCCACCTGAATGGAATGTTGGAAAGTGCCAGGGGCTGTTGTGGCCAGCTGCCGCAACAAAGGACTGTTGGTGTTGCTCAGTTCCATCAACGAGAGCGAAGTGGTGACGCCAAAAATGCGCTCAAACATAAGGATGAGTGGCTGGGCCAAAAGGGTGAACAACGCGTTCAACAGCAAGAGGAAGATATCCGACCAGTCGACTTCGGAGGTAGACAGGAAAGTAAATGCTAGATATACCAACAGATAACCCACAAACACGAACACCGCTGACTGGATGAAGCGGTGGTGCGCCCTTGTGTTCGACATGCTGAACACCGTCAACACCGTGGCCACCAACTGCATGAAGATGAACATGAACGGATTGGGCACCACCAACGAAATCAACATCACGGCAAAGACCTGAGTGGAAAACGCCAAACGCAAGTTGAAGAACGAGCCCACCATAATGGCCAAAAGGCAGACGGGCATCATGTAAATCAGTCCCGGGGCAAACTTCACCAATATATACGAAGGGATGATGACCAACAGCATGAGCGTCAGCAGCAGGACGATGTTCTTCAACTCGGAAAAGACCTTTTTGTGCAACTTGTTGCCATACAAGCCCATGATAGTAAACACCAGTGCCACAAGGAAAATCTGGCTCAACAGCACGCGCAAAGACTCATCGCTCGACAGTGATTTCGAGTTGTATTCGCGCTGCAACGAGTTGAGGATGTCGTAGATGTGTGCATCAACGATTTGGCCCTCTTCGACAATGGTCTCGCCCTTTTGTACCGCACCGTAAGTCAACGAGACGGACGATACTGCCTTGTCGATTTCCTGTTTGGTAAGGTCCGCATTGTAAAACACATTCTGACGCAACGCCCCCTTGAGAAGCTCAGAAAGCAGCTTTTTATCTACCTGTTTATCAGATTTTTCCAATATGTTTGCAACGGCTTCGGTAGCCGTATTCATACTATACATCTCGCCATAACGGACGCTGCGCATCACCTTGTTGCGGACCACATCCACCTCCGAGCCCGACTCCAGGCTGGTAGTCACATTGTCGTAAGCCACAATACCTTGCTCCTCAATGGAGTCGAACACGTTGAAAAGGCAGTCCAAACTCAGTTCGCGGTCGAAATGCGCAGCGGCATCCCATTTAGAATCAAAGTTGACGAACAAGAGGTTACGCGAGGCGACCATCTCGTCATCGTTGAACACAAAGATAGGCTTCACCTTGGCCCTTGCGGCCTCCGTCTCGGCGTTCAAGGTCTCGTAGTCCTTATAAATCGGGAAGTCGAAAGGTGCGTACAAAGTCTCATGCTGCCAAGGCTTCGAGAGTTGGTATTCGTATTTGAACTTGCCCGTTCGAGGCATCTGCCAGCACACCAAAGCCGTCGCCACAATGAAGGCAAAAGCCTTGGCCATGCTATAATACCTATGCCTTATTATATTGAAGAAATCTTTTATTTTACTCATAATCAAATGTTTAACTATTGTTTATGATGATAAAACTGAGGGCTAAATTAAGAAAAACTCCAATCAGTTGAAAAAAATCGGGGAAAAAAGACCTTTTGCACCGAATTGTTCCCTAATTTAGCGGTCAGAAAAACAGCACATTCTATGACCTACGGCATCTGCAATTTATCAGCCATCGCCACGCGCAAGGAGAACCGACATCCTTCAGAGATGGTGAGCCAACTGCTTTACAATGAAACATATACGGTTTTGGACAGCACCAAAGATTGGGTGTTGATACAGACCGAGGATGGTGCCTACCCCTACCAAGGCTGGATACAGGAGAAACAGTTTTATGAGATCGGCGAAGAGGAATTCAATGATTTGAAAACCAAGACACCTTATCTTATAAATAAGCCCGTCGTACAATACAAGGGGCTGTTTCTGACCATGGGCACGCCACTCTACGAGCCGCATCCTGACGCTATGCTGATGCCTACAGAATTTCACCCCGACCTCTTGGTCGACTACGCCAAACGGCTGCTTGGTGCGCCTTACCTCTGGGGTGGCCGCATGGCGATGGGCCTCGATTGCTCGGGCTTGACGAAGGTCTGCGCCCGTTTGGCAGGACTCCTCCTACCCCGCGATGCTTCCCAGCAAGTCAAGGAAGGCGAGTTGGTGTATTTCCTGCAGGAGACGCAGCCTGGTGACTTGGCTTTCTTCGGCGACGAGGACGGCATCATCACCCATGTGGGCATTGTCATGGGCAACGAGCAAATCATCCACTGCTCGGGACAGGTCCGCATTGACTATTTGGACCAGACAGGCATATTCAATAAGGAACGGAATGAGCACACGCATCGGTTGCAGGCCATCAAACGACTGAAATAATATGCAAAAAAGTTTGTAATTACTTTCTTTAATTATCTGATTTTCAATACCCTTTTGTCAAAAAAGTTTGTAATCGGCATACATTATGCATTTTAATGGCTTTTTTGTATTAACTTTGCAACGACAAACTAACTCAAACCACTTAAAAACACCAACAAAATGAAAAAAACACTATTCATCGCATTAACGCTGGCGGCCATCTGCATCCTGCCGTCGTGCAAGAAAGATTCTACGCAAGCAAAAGTCGTTTTTGGCAACAGTAAAAGAATGACTGTAACATCTTACGAAGGCATTCCGTTGGTAGAACAATATAGCCATTTTTCTTGGGGCTATTATGTCGACCTTAACAACGATGGACAAGGTGACGTTCAGTTCCGTTCGACGAGTGAGATCATGGAAGGAGGCATCCTCACAGAACTCCATTGCCTTGATAATACTGCAGTATTGGGAGAGTTCAACGATCAAAAGTTCTCGCTTTTGGCCAACAACGCCAACGACAGCTTCGATAGTAACAGCACTTTCATGAGCACCAAAGTCGCACTTCTCAGAAGCGACAACGTGTATTTCCCGATGAACGAAGAAAAATACATCGGCTTCAAACTCACCGAAAACGACCAAAGCCGCCTCGGCTGGATGAAAGTCATCCTGCACCATGACTATGTCGAACTATTGGAAACTGCTATTCAGAAATAACGATTGAGATTCCCTGCGGGGAATGGAGGTTATAGTTTGTGTTTCCTGCGGCGGCTTGTAACGTTTACGATTCGTAAGCTTTACATACCGCCGCGGGTTGATTAATTTAATAGAATCCATTCCCCTTGGGGAATCTCTTTAACCCCAGAAAAACGAAAAAATATTGCAAGGTATTTTTACGCAATGTTTTTTGCTATATTTGCACCACTTTTCGGAAACGGAATACTAACTTTTAAAATCTAAATGAAATGAACAGAGTTTCTTTATTTGCAATGGTTCTGCTGCTCGTGGCCAGTTTTGCTTCATGCAGAAAAATCAATGCTACTAAAGGCATCGCCTTTGGCGACGCTTCCAAAATGGAAATAACCATTTATGACACAGTTGCCAACTACCTCGACAAAACAATAGACGCTGATGGCGATGGTGATGGAGATTTGCAACTATCCCTAACCTTCCCAGGTTCGGCTGGATTAGGCCATTGGATGAAAGCATCCATTAAATGTATGCCCGGCACTGGTTTATTGGGCGAAGTTATTGACCAAAAGAACTACATTCACATTGACACCACTTATCGCATGAGTGATGGAAGTGTTGTCGTGGCTTTATACAACAAATATTTCACCTGCAATATGATGTCTAAAAACGACAGCATGTATTTAAACAAAGATCGCTTTGTCCTTTATGCCAACGACGAAGGCGACATTTTCCGCCTTGACGATACCTATCTTGATACTGAAGCCAAGATTTATGAGGATTCGTATCAGGTACCCATGGGATGGAGTACAGAGCCCGTCAATGACACCGTGACATATTTAACATATAACTACCTTAACGATTGCGAGAATTTCCCTTTAGACACGCCAAAATACATTGGTTTCAAACTCTCGAAGAGCAACACGACTCGTCTCGGATGGGTGAAAATCAAACTTGGACATAATAGTATTGAACTCATTGAAACAGCTATTCAGAAATAACGATTGAGATTCCCTGCGGGGAATGGAGGTTATAGTTTGTGTTTCCTGCGGCGGCTTGTAACGTTTACGATTCGTAAGCTTTACATACCGCCGCGGGTTGATTAATTGAATGGACTCCATTCCCCTTGGGGAATCTCTTTCGTTTCATATCACTATCACTGCTGAACACAAAGCCGTTCTGAAAAAGCGAAAATTTATTGCGTTGAAGTTTTTCGCAATGAAATTTACTATATTTGCACCCGTTTTGAAGCAATCAAGAAATCTTGAATTTTTAATCTTAAATCTTTAAATACAACGTAATGAACAACGCACTTATCACATTTGCGAAGCCGGAAAACGAGCCTGTAAAAGCCTATAGACCAGGCAGTCCGGAG
>JAEEGF010172367.1_pt1 | contig 15508 bp, 10 predicted proteins | sample 9134171 | NCBI WGS metagenome assembly JAEEGF01 (sample SAMN16246542, study PRJNA631951) | gut metagenome | biome: gut microbiome; feature: rumen; material: AP-attached | host: Bos | place: Iran: Karaj | collected 2018-10 | reverse complement strand
GTCTTTAAGAAGCCCCGTGAGCCAGAGGTCCTCCTCATAATAGTTTCGACCTTTTGCTTTATAATAGAGATCTGTCAAGTAAAGTATCTTCTTTTTCATAAATGGATTATAAATTCCGATTTATCTGTATGCAAAGGTACGACAATTTTTGAAATGGGCATGACATTTCCCAATTAAAAAGCAAAAGAAAAGCCTTTCCCCATCAAGAGCAGACGACTGGAAAAGCCCAGTATCCATCGGCATTTCAAGAGATTCTGTCCCAGTCCGTTTCCACCAATTCTGCTACAGTGCTACAGTTGCTACAGTTGATATTAACCCATGCACAAACTCAAAAAGAAATTCTATATTTATATTAATATAAATATAGAGCCTAAAAGGGATGTGTGTAACCCGAAAATGAACTGTAGCAACTGTAGCACTGTAGCAAAAACACAAAAATGATGTGCCGACGACCCCTCAGAAACTCGCTCTACAATATATAAAAAAGTTGCCCATAATTCGCAGACCATCATCACACTAGTAAATTGCAAACGTGGCACTAGTTAATCGCAAACGTCACACTAGTTAATCGCAAACGTGGCACTATACAAATGCGATTTAACTACGTTATGTTTTGCCGCGTGACTGCAAGTGATGAAAAAATGCTGTTCTATGTTTTGCTATGTGCAAAGTTTTTCGTAATTTTGCACGCGAATTAAGAAAATAAGATAATATGATAATAAGAGAATAAGAAACGGAAGTGAATCTTCTACATTTCTAATTTTCTACATTTCACATTTTAATCAAGATGAATATTTCATACAAATGGCTTAAGGAATATGTCGATACGACCTTGACGGCACAGGAGATTGCAGATGCTCTGACAAGTGCTGGCCTCGAGGTTGACAGCGTGGAAGAAGTGCAGACCATCAAGGGTGGTTTGGAAGGACTCTATGTGGCTGAAGTGCTGACTTGCGAACCTCATCCCGACAGCGACCACATGCATGTTTGCACAGTCAATGTGGGACAGGGCGAGCCTCTGCAGATTGTCTGTGGCGCTCCCAATGTTGCAGCAGGTCAGAAGGTGATTGCAGCCGTTGTCGGCACCAAGCTTTATGACGGCGACGAGTGCTTCACCATCAAGCGCAGCAAACTGCGTGGTGTGGAGAGCTTCGGCATGCTTTGTGCTGAGGACGAGATTGGCATAGGCAACGACCACAGCGGCATCATCGTTCTTCCCCAAGACGCCAAGGTCGGCACTCCTGCAGCCGAATACTATCATGTTGAGAGCGATTGGCTGATTGAAGTCGATATCACGCCCAACAGAGCAGATGCTTGCAGCCACTATGGTGTGGCTCGCGACCTCTATGCCTGGTTGGTTCAGAACGGCTACAAGACAAGCCTGCATCGTCCTGACTGCGAGAAGTTCCAGGTGGACGACGAGTCGCTGCCCATCAGCATCACGATAGAAGACCCGAACCTGTGTCCTCGCTACGTTGGCGTCACTTTGACTGGCTGCGAGGTGAAGGAAAGTCCGGAATGGCTGCAGAACAAGTTGCGCACCATCGGACTGCGTCCCATCAACAACATTGTGGACATCACGAACTACATCATGATGGCTTACGGTCAGCCTCTGCATTGCTTCGACGCAGATATGATTGAGGGCCGTCAGGTGATCGTCAAGACTTTGCCGGAAGGCACACCTTTCGTCACCCTCGATGGCGTAGAGCATAAGCTCTCGAACCAGGACCTGGCCATCTGCAACGCAAAGGAGCCGATGTGTATCGCTGGCGTGTTTGGCGGAAAGGGTAGTGGTACGTACGACACCACAGTCAATGTGCTCCTGGAAAGTGCTTACTTCAATCCGACCAGCATCCGCAAGAGTGCGCGTCGTCACGGACTCAGCACAGACGCCAGTTTCCGCTTCGAGCGCGGCATAGACCCTAACGGACAGCTCTACGCCCTGAAGCAAGCTGCCATCCTCGCCAAGGAATTGGCCGGAGCGAAGGTCAGCATGCAGATTGTGGATGTGCATCCAAAAGAGCTGCCTGACTTCAAGGTTTCGCTCAAATACGACTATGTGGACGGCCTTATCGGCAAGCACATTCCTCAGGAAACCATCAAGAGCATCGTGACGAGTCTGGAGATGAAGATTGACAGCGAGACGAGCGAAGGTCTCGAACTCACAGTTCCCGCTTACAGAGTGGATGTGCAGCGTCCTTGCGATGTGGTAGAAGATATCCTTCGCATCTACGGATATAATAATGTAGAGATACCGACGACGCTCAAGAACAGCCTGACCACCAAGACGATTCACGATACGAGCCATAAGCTGCAGAACATCATTGCAGAGCAGTTGGTTGGTGGCGGTTTCCGCGAGATACTGAACAACAGCCTCCAGCGAGGCGCTTACTACGACGGCTTGGAGTCTTACAAGAGCGAGGAACTCGTGAAGCTTCTCAATCCGCTCAGCCAAGACCTCAACGCCCTTCGCCAGACACTTCTCTTCGGAGGTTTGGAAAGCATAGCCCGCAACATCAGCTATCGTAACACAGACCTGCGTTTCTTCGAGTATGGCAACTGCTATCGTTTCCAGGCAGAGAAGAAGTGCCCGGACATCATTCCCGGCGTGAGCAGCAGTCGCGATCCTGAGGTCATCAAGCATGTGCTCGATGCTTACAGCGAGGACTATCACCTCGGACTTTGGCTGACAGGCAAGCGTGTTCGCGGCAGCTGGGCTCATCCCGACGAGGACAGCTCGTTCGCTCAGCTCAAGGCTTATGTGATGAACATCTTTACCCGTCTGGGCGTTCCCTTCGGTTCGCTTGTGTTTGCTGAAGGCAAGAGCGACATCTACAGCCAGAGCCTTTGCATCGAGAACCGCGGAGGTAAGGTGTTGGCAGAAATGGGCATCGTATCGAGCAAGCTCACAAAGGCTTTCAGCATCGATGCTCCCGTCTATTTTGCCGACATCCGCTGGAACCAGATCCTGCGCATCATCAAGAATCAGAACGTCACCTACACCGAGATAAGCAAGTTCCCTGCAGTCAGTCGCGACCTCGCTCTGCTGCTCGACAGTAGCGTACCTTTCGCAGAAGTGGAACGCATCAGCTACCAAACGGAGAAGAAACTGCTCAAGGCAGTCAAACTCTTCGACGTCTACGAAGGCAAGAACCTGCCCGAAGGCAAGAAGAGCTATGCAGTGAACTTCATCCTGCAGGACAACGAGAAGACAATGGGCGACAAGCAAATCGACGCCATCATGCAGAAACTCATTAATAACCTCAAGCAGCAGCTTGGAGCAGAACTACGATAGAATCAACATTAAATACTAAATACAATGGGAAGAGCATTTGAATATCGCAAAGCGACTAAACTGAAGAGATGGGGCCACATGGCCAAGACATTCACGCGTCTGGGCAAGCAGATTGCCATCGCTGTGAAGGCTGCCGGTCCAGAACCAGAAAACAATCCTGCACTTCGTAGTGTCATTGCTGTCTGCAAGCGTGAGAACATGCCGAAGGACAACATCGAGCGCGCCATCAAGAATGCGATGGGTAAGGACCAGAGTGATTACAAGTCTGTTACATACGAAGGATACGGCCCTCACGGAATCGCTGTCTTCGTAGATACACTGACCGACAATACAACTCGTACCGTTGCCGACGTTCGCAGCGTCTTCAACAAGTTCAGCGGCAATATGGGCACAACGGGTTCTCTTTCCTTCTTGTTCGACCACAAGTGCGTCTTCAGCTTCAAGAAGAAGGACGATATGGATATGGATGAATTCATCCTGGATATGATTGACTGTGGCGTCGAGGAAGAATACGACGAAGAATATGACGAGGAAAAGGACGTAACCACCATCACCATTTATGGTGAGCCGACAAGCTTCAACGTGATTCAGAAGAAGCTCGAAGCCGATGGTTTCGAGGAAGTTGGCGGTGAGTTCACCTACATTCCCAATGATGTCAAGGACGTTACACCCGAACAGCGCGAGACCATCAACAAGATGGTGGAGAAGCTCGAAGAGTTCGACGACGTTCAGACCGTCTATACGAATATGAAGCCTGAATAAGCGAGCGTAGAACCGAATATCTCATACACAAGAAGCCCCGCCTTGAATATCTAGGTGGGGCTTTTCGTATATTATATGATGCTTACTCTTAGAACTCGTCTTCCTGCTGTGCGCTTTGCAGGCCAGAGAAAGAGTCGCCAGTTCCGAGAGCGTTGGCAATCTTGTCGCTCTCAGCCATCTCCTCTGCCGTCATTTTGGGCGAGACGAAACGTCCTCCCATATCGCTTTCCTGCGAGTTTGGCAGAGGAACGGAAGTGTCGAGGTCGGAGAAACGGGCAAATTCGCTGCGGAATGCAAGCTTGATGTCTCCAACAGAACCGTTTCTGTGCTTGGCGATGATGAACATAGCTTTTCCGTGCCAATCGTAGCCTTTGTCGTCTTGGAACAACTTGTAGTACTCAGGACGATGGATGAAGCAAACGATGTCGGCATCCTGTTCGATGGCACCCGATTCACGAAGGTCGCTCAACACAGGTTGCTTGCCTTCGAATCCCTCACGACTTTCTACACCACGATTCAACTGGCTCAATGCAATGATGGGAATGTTGAGTTCCTTCGCCAGACCTTTCAAAGCTCGGCTCACCATACTTACCTCTTCCTGACGGTTGGCGTTGTAGTTCAAGTTGTTAGCTCGCATCAATTGCAGATAGTCAATCACAATGGCTTTCACACCGAGGTCGTTTACCAAGCGTCGTGCCTTTGTCTGCAGTTCGAAGACGCTAAGTGAAGGCGTGTCGTCGATGTAGATGGGAGCATTATAGAGTTGACGAACGCGCTTGTCGAGTTGCCCCCATTCGTAGGGAGCCAGTTGTCCGCTGCGAAGCTTCTCGCCGCTCAGTTCGCTGACGTTAACCATCAGTCGTTGCACGAGTTGCTGGTTGCTCATCTCAAGGCTGAACATCGCACAAGGGACCTTGTAGTCGACAGCCATCCTCTTTATCATGGAGAGCGCGAAAGCCGTCTTACCCATTGAGGGACGGGCAGCAATGATGACGAGGTCGCTGTTCTGCCAGCCATTTGTTATCTTGTCAAGTTCGTAGAAACCTGTTGGCAGTCCGCTCAATCCTCCATCCTTTGTCTGTGCCTTTTGAATGAGTTCGTAGACCTGACTGATAACCGGATCGATCTGTGTGAAGTCCTTCTTCATGTTCTTCTGCGCGATGGCATAGAGCGTGCTTTCTGCTTCTTGCATCAGGTCGGCCACATCAATCGTGGCATCGAAAGCTTTCGTCTGAACAACGCTGGCAAAAGTGATGAGTTGGCGTTGCAGGGACTTCTGGGCAATTATCTTGGCGTGGTATTCAATATGGGCAGAACTTGCGACTTGGGCATTGATTTGCATCAGATAGACTTCGCCACCTGCAGCTTCCAGGTTGTCTGTGCTCTCAAGCTGGTTGATGACGGTCATGATGTCGACAGGCTTCTGCTCGGCGTTGAGCGTCTGTATTGCCTGATAGATGAGTTGGTGGCGATGGTCGTAGAAACTCTCTGGTTTGAGCAGCTCTGCCACCAAACCATACGAGTCCTGTTCCACCATAAGTGCGCCCAGAACGGCAATCTCCATGTCTAAGCTTTGTGGTTGCTTGTGTCCATATTGGTCAACCTGAGGCACCTCTACAATCTTTGTCGTGCTCGAGCGCCTTCTTCCTGTCGTATCTGCCATATCGTTGTGTTGTCTTATTTCATTCAATTGCCTTGCAAAGATACATAAAAAACTTGAATTATCTGTCTGTCCGAGAAAGAAAATTTCATGTTGCGTGTTACTTAACATGACAGCCCTCATTGCAGCAACTAAAAAGGCAGCTCCCTTCGTGGGGGCTGCCTTTTTCTATAGATTGGTCAAAAAGGAATGATGTCTTATTCCTCGTTCCAAATATCCCAACTGTTGTCTTCCTTTGCGAGGGCGTTGCCACCGTCAACAGTGTCGTCACTGATGATCAGGCTCTCAGCAAGCATCTTAGCTGCTTGTGCCTCGTTCAATTTGATTGATGGCTTAATGTACTTCATTATTTAAGAACTTTTTTACCGTTAATAATGTTGATACCCTTCTGCATCTTGTTCAGACGCTGACCTGCGAGGTTGTAGATAGCACCGTTCTCATTGACGTTGACGTTGCTAATGCCGGTTGCTTCGTCGTTGAATAAGAATGCCTTGATGCCAGAAGCACCTTCGAGGTAAGCCTTGCCGGCCTTGATGGTACCTTGATCTGCGAGGTAGAAGCCAATGACTTTGCCTTCGGGCTGAGTCAGAACGTACTTGCCAGCAGCTTCGATGTCCTCTGCAGTACCCTTCAGGTCGTTGCCTTCGATGTTGGGAACACTTCCTTCCCATTCTACAGTAATCTTGTCGATGTAGATAGCACCATTGCTTGATGCCATTCCGACATACTTGAAGCTTTCTGTAGGAGCGACAGTGAATGTCTCGTCGTTAGCAGCGATTACGCCAATCAGAGTACCTTGCTTTTCGCTATTGTACAGGTCGGTAGCGTCTGTATAAGGCTCGTTCTTACCATAAATCTTGATGGAGCGATCGAAAGTAGCGGTGTTGAATGCAATAGTTACAGACTTCAGTTTACCACCAGAAGTAGTTGTCACGATACCTTCATTACTGTTCTTTGTGCGGAGCTGAATGTACTTGCCTTGACCAGAAGAAGCTATACCTGCATATTCAGCAGGTGAAGTGAAGGACTTTCCGGAGAAAGGATTATAACTAGCGTTAGTTGCAACAAGTCCCAATCCTTCCCAAGTCAGTTCGTCTGCTTGAGCAGCAGCTTCTGCGGGCTTGAAGCTGTAGAAGCCAGCAGCTCCCTTCAGTACAACGGGTTCCCAAGCGGGGATAGTACCCTCGATGGGATTGAGGGTCAGCCAGCTTCCACCAATGGTGCCAGTGTAAGCGGCAACACCAGCAGGAGCATCCACTGCTTCGCCAATGTACATAGTAGCATAACCAGCTTCAGTAATCTCCTTCACGATGCCGTGAGACTTATCCCATACGGGATGAGCGTCTGTGCCGATTGCCTGATACCAGCCTTCAGCTAGCTTAGCACAAAGTGAACCACTTGCGACTTCGGCAGCTGTGATGAGGTTAGTTCTGTCTGCTTTATTATTTTCCGTGTTCTGTGTGCCAACGCCTTCAATCTCGTAGCAGTTAACAACGGATGTGCTACCACGAGTGAAGGAGTTGTAGTCGCCGTACTTACCTACCAGTGTGGCAGTGCTCCAGCAGTTCTTGACAATAGAACTTGCATTGGACCAAGAGCAGATAACGGCAGACTCGCTACTTCCCTTGATAGCACCAGTTACATAGCAGTTTGTGATGTATAAAGTAGCAGCGCCACCCATGTCAACACCGATGATACCTGATGCGTTCTGAGCAGAACCTGTTACAGAACCTTCGTTGCCCAAGTTCGTGAGATAAACGCTACCGCCACCATTGGTACCACCTACGATACCGCAGAATGCACCACCGGAGATAGAACAGCTGCTGTCGAGAACGAAGTTCTTGATGACTGCACCGCCACCGATTACGCCAAACAGGCCACTATAGTTGCCACCGCTGTAAACGAAGTTGCTGAATTTGTGCCCTTGACCATCGAATTCGCCAACAAAGAGTATGCTTGTAGTTCCAGCAGGTGTATATGCGGCATCCTTCATATCAATGTCTGCATACATACGAGCCTTAAGGCCATTTTCTCCTGCGTTAACTTTGTTAGCAAATGCTATCATAGTCTTAGCGTTGATAATCTTTGCATAGTCGTCTTCATCAGTCTCTATGCTGCCGCAGACGGAGCATATGCCATCAACAAAATTGTGGTCAGGAATGGTGGGGGTGGTAGCTGTATTGGTATAAGTCGTCTCGCCCAAAGGTTGGCCGTCGCAACGGTACTCTGTAGCAACAGCATAGACGAGTCCGCCCTCCTTTGCGATAGGCATAGGCTCCTGGTCGATGCCAATCACCTGATAAAAGCGTTCCACTCCGCCCTGGCTACCGTTCAGCAGGAATGCAAGCTCGCCGCTGGCAATGCCATCTGTGTTGGTGTAGTGGGTGACCTTGTCGTTGTCGGTGGCAGTGGGGCAAAGGTTCACGACGTAGCAGTTATTTGTGCGCACATTGCCCGGGTTGCGGCAGATGTTCTGGGAGTTGTCGCCTTCTCTGCCTTCTACGTTGCCGAGGACGGCACAATTGGTGAAAGATGTCGGGTCGTTTGCCCATCCGCTGAAGCCTCCGATGTAGGGGCCTCCGCCGATGTTGCCTGCATAGATGCAGTTCTCCACAGACTTGTTATAGTAAGCAATGCCGAAGAAACCGCCGGCTGTGTTGTCGCTCGAGTTGTTGGCATTGATGGTCACGTCGGAATAGACGTTGCGCACGACGTACTGGCGTGCCCAGCTGGAGATGGAGGCTGCGTACTGTCCCGTCGTAGTGATGGAGCCATGCATGATGACGTTCTCGAAGGTGCCCATGTATTGGCAGGGGATGAAGGATGCGCCGTTGACAGTGATGTCGCTCATTTCGATGGTGAGCACGTGTCCGTCGCCGTTGAAGTCGCCATCCACCCAGTCCGTTGCGTTGAAGATGAAGCGACCGGGTTCAGCCTTGTACTCGATGTCGTCCACCATCTTCATGTTGAGCTTGAAGCCGCCGATGGCCTTGTTCCAGACTTCGCAGCGGTCGATGTCGGTTGTGTTGGCAAGCTTGACGTATCTGTCGGAACCGAACTCATAGCAGTAGTCGAAGGCGTGGAAGTCGAAGTAGCCGCAGGTGGTGCAGATGCCCATCGCGTCGAGCGTGTGCTTCGTGGCCTGATCGGTGCCGTTGTTGGAATACGTCACGTCGCCTTCAGCCTTGCCTGCGCAGTCAGTGGGAACGGAGGCATAGACCTGACCTGTGCCGAATGCTGCGGGAACGGGGAAGGGATCGGTGCCGATGTTCTGTACCCAGGCGATGCGGCTCTGGTCGTTGTTCAGCTGATAGCAGATGCGTCCATCGGCCAGGTCCTCTACGTTCACCTGGGTTACGGTGCCGTGAGCAGCAGCTCCCCACAGGTCGGTGACGTAGTTGTTGTACGATCCGCCATCGGGACGGTTGGCGTAGTTGTCTGCATTGTAGCTCTCCACGTTGACGAACTTCACGTTGCCCGGATTGCGGGCAAGGCCATTGCTGGCACCGTTGGAGATGTCGAAGTTGCTGTCGCTGTTGATGGCCAGACAGTTCACGATGCTGGTCTTGCCGTTGGCCCAGCCAACCACGCCGCCGCAGTTCTGCGTGCTTGCGCCCTGGATGTTGAGCTTTGCCAGACAGTCCTCGACGATGGTGCCCGTCGATGTCCTAAAGGCGATGGCGCCGTCTGTGGCATCGCCATTCCTGGTGCTGTTGATCTTCACGTCAACATAGCAGCCGCGGACAATGCCCCTCGTCTCTACGGCGATGGCTGCTGCCCAGTCGCTGCTGGTGGTAATCTCGCCCTGCACCTTCAGGTCCTTGACGATACCCTTTCGGCCTACCCAGCGGAAGAGAGCAATGCCTCTCGACTCCGTTTTGAGGTCGATGGTGATGGAGTGGCCGGCACCGTCGAAGATACCTTCGTACTCAATGGCATCGGTGCCAATCATCGTCGAGGGAGAGGACTTGACGATGTCTGCCGTCAGCAGGGCATTGGCAAAGCGGTTTCCCTTATTCACTAGGGCAGTGAACTCTTCCAGGTCTTCTGCCGTACCAATCTGGTAAACGCCGTTCACTTCGGAAAGTGCCCATGCAGTTGTGCTAACAACACACATCAGTGCTGTCAAACACAGATTCAGTAGATTCTTTCTCATGATAATGTTTGAAGATAATGATAAGGTTAATAAAAAAGTTAATTTTATATTTCTGCATCCAAATTTAGCTTTTTTTCAAGTTCCTTCAAAACTTTTTAACAAATTTCTTATTGCCGAAAGCCATTTCTGATAAAAAAGTATTCTATATTTGACATATTAATAAAAGATGTCTTCCTCCTTTTCCTAAAAAGAACTTGCATAATAAGAAATCCCCAAGAACACATTTTGTGCCTTGGGGATTCCTTTCGTAGATTAGGGAAGCTATTTATTCAGTTTCCCATATGTTCCAACTGTTATTTTCTTTTGTGAGGGCGTTGCTTCCATCAACATGGACGTCATTGATAATCATCAGGCTTTCGGCAAGTATTTTAGCTGCCTGAGCCTCGTGCAACTCGATAGATGGCTTGATATACTTCATTATTTAAGAACTTTTTTGCCGTTAATGATGTTAATGCCCTTCTGCATCTTCTGGAGGCGTTGACCTGCGATGTTATAGATAGCGCCGTTAAAGTTATCGTTAACTTCGACATTACTGATGCCTGTTGCATTGTCGCCGTTGAAGTAGAATGCCTTCGCACCGCTTGTGCTCTGATAGTATGCCTTGCCTGCTGCAATTGTGCCGTCAGCAATGTAGAAGCCAACGACGCCGTCAACTTTTGCAAGAACGTACATTGTGCCGTCTGCCTCTGTTGCAGCATCTGTGCCCTTGAGTTCGTTGGCAACATTGATGGCAGGAAGTTCAGCAGCAGTCTTGTTGTAGTAACCACCCTTCAGGATGACGGGAGTGCCTGCGGGAACATTGTCAATCTTCGTGAGATCGAGCCATGTGGTATGACTGGTAGCAACAAAGGCTTCTATGTCGCCGTTCAACTCGTAACCGGTTGTGGTGTCGTAAAGAGTTGCATAACCAGCATCGCCTACATAGTAAACGTTGTTGTCACTCAATACAGGATAAGCATCTGTGCCGAGGAGCTGACCGAAAGCAGCACCCAACTTGTAGCAAAGTTCACCACTTGTTACCTGAGCATCTGTTGCAGGCAGGTTGTAAGTGTTGACGAGGTTGCCGCCACCGCGAATGAAGCCGTCGCCTTCTCCGTTAACAACTGTACCGATATTGTAGGTGTTCTCGATAGTAGTCTTGTCACCGCCTGTCCAGCCTGTGATGGCACCTGACTCTTTGCCAGAGGAGACATTACCTACATTGTAGCAGTTGAGGATGTAGAAGTGAGCAGAACCGCTCATGTTTACACCGATGATGCCAGCGCCATTGGCTCCGCCAGCAGTGATAGTAGCTTCATTTCCGCAGTTGATGATGCTGAGCTTCTTGCCGTCCTCGCCACCATTAGAACCACCAACGATACCTGCTACATAGCTGGCGCCAGAAACAGAACCCTTAACTATAACGTTCTTAATAGTCGCACCATCGGTAGCAACACCAAAGAGGCCCTGATAGTTTCCACCAGACAGGTTCAACTTAACAGAATGTCCTTGTCCATCGAAGGTGCCGACATACCTGTTGGCTGATGTGCCAGCAGGAGTATATATAGCCTTAGAAAGGTCCACATCCGTTGTGAGAACTGCGTTAGATGCAGGATTGCCAGCGTTCACATACTGTGCCCACCACAGCAGGTTGCCTGCTTTGTTGAGTTGGAATACGCCGTCAGCTTCTTCTGCTTCCTGACCTACAGCATGGCAGCCAGTGCAGATTCCATCTACTTCGTTGATTACATGCTCGTCTATAATAGATTCATTGGTGTTGCTTAATACTAATTCGCTGCCTTCCTTAGGAGTTACGCCATCACATTTGAAGCTTCCGTTGGCATAGAGTTTCTGGCTGGAAGAGAGGGGAGTGGGCATTGCATCTGTGCCGAGAGTCTGGAACCAGTCTTCGCCGCCAGATACTTTGTGGTTCAACTCGTAAGTCATCTTGCCGTTGGCAAGAGTTTCGTCGCTGGCTGTAGTCTTATAGCTGTTGACGACAGAGGGGTTGTTGCGACCGAAGTCATTACCGCCATTCCAGCTGATGTCAGCAACAATGAGGCAGTTCTCGATGGTTGTGCTTGCGCCACTGTTTGCCCAACCCACGATGCCGCCATTGCCGTCGCGACTAGGAGCATTGATCTTGCCATAGAATGCGCAGTTCTTGATAGTAGTTGCATCGTATGTTACGGCTGCGATGCCACCGATGGTGCCGTCACCGCTCTGAGCGTCAACAATCTCAACGGCACTGATGCAATTGTATATCTGATTGTCATTTCCCTTCAGCAGACCGCAGAAGCTACCAATCTGGTTCTTGTTGGTAGCTGTAATCTTACCTGCAACCTTGAGGTTATGAATCTTGCCTTGAATGGTTCCGAAGAGTCCGAAGCGTGTGCTATATGCTTCAAGGTCGACTGTGATGGTGTGGTTCTGGCCGTCGAATTCGCCTTTGAAAGGCAGTTTTTCAGTAACGCCGATGGCAGACATACTGCCGTTCTTGTAGGCTGTATAGTCGATGTCGTTGGTCAGCTTAACCTTAAAGTTTTCGTTGTTGACGTTGTTGCGAAGCATGAAGGCGAGTGTGTTCAGTTCTTCTGCTGTGCCAATGTTGTAAACGCCGTCAACGGCTTCGAGCAGAGTGGGAGTTACTGTCTTCCATGAGAGTGTACCTGCATTCTGGTCGAGAGTGATGGTATAGTACTGCCAATCGGTGTTTGTGGGGTTCCACTTCCAGTCGTTTCCAGAGGTGGTGTAGGTGTCGGAGCCACTTTCGCCGATTGCGAAGTTCTCGCTCGAGGGATGATAGCCGTCCCATCCACCAAAGGAGTTACAAATCTTGAACCCTTCGCCACCATTCTTCAGCAGGCCTGTCCATTCATAGACACCTTCGCTGGTTTCTGTCATTCTGCAGGTTTGACGCATGTTGCCGTCGCCTTCCCAACCGATGGGAGTGCCGTCACCCACAAGATAAAGCTCGTCTGCATTGATGCTGAGAGCAGCGATCAAAGCGAATACCAAAGTAAAAAACTTTTTCATTGTTGTGTTGATTAAATGAAATAAAACAGATAAGTGTATTTTTAGTACATAATTTTGACACAAAAATACAAATTATTTATGACATTCCTTTCATTTGTCAAGAAAAAGATGCTTTTATTGCAATAAATCACAAAAATAAGGGCGATTATGAGCGCCCTTACCTTTGTTTGTTAATGACTAGTGTGACGATTGCCGATGACTAGTGTGACGATTGCAATTAACTAGTGTGACGATTGCCAATGACTAGTGTGATGTTTGCAAACTTCACTGCCGATGTTTTTCACTCCATCACGTCTTTTGTACCTCCAGTCGTTTGGAAGAAGGTGACTTGAGTTGTTGTCTTCTTGTCGAAGAGCGTGTTGGAGAGGATTTCCACGATGCCGAACTGAGCCATCGGAGTTTCCAGATTGGCGAATTCCTGGCCGTTATATGTGATGTTGACTTTGGTTCTGGCAGGAATGTTGTAGTAAACGCCATGGTCCATCTTGGCGCGTTTCTTGGCTGTTTCCTCAGATGGAACAATCGTTGGAATTGTCTCCAGCACCTTGACAGAAACGGCAACAGGTTCGCCAGCAAGATTGTCGGCATCCAATACGCCCAGTTTCTGCGAGAAGCGGAACAGGACATCGCGATTGGTTTCCTGTTGCGGGTCGTAGAAGAAAGAGAAGACTTCCGTATCAGTTTGCGATGTGCCGCTGAAGAGCGACTCCAGTACCGAAGCCTGCTTGTCGAGCTGATCGAGCATGAGTTTCAGTTGGGCCCCGTCCTTTGGAGTGTTTTCCGCTTCGCCACGAATCAGGGCATTCTTGCTGTCTCGAATGTCGTAAATTTCCTGAGCACAGAGTTCTGCCATCTTGGCTGTGCTGCCAGCAGCAATGATTTCCTGTGTCATATAAGAGCGTGGATTCTCTGGAGCTGGAGCTTTCTCTGGCTTTGGAAGGTCGGGCAGGAACGTCTCGTTGGCATCACAATTGATGCTCAGCAAAAGCCCGTCGCGACTGAGGCCGACAAGCGGAGCTACAGTCTTGCTCTTGAGCTTGATGCTGAAAGCTTTGTTCTTGTCAGGCTTACCATAAGGCTCAAGCGTGATGCTCTTCAAGTTCCATTGTACGCTTTCCTCTGTCGGAACGTTTTGCAGACGCAAATAGCGGTCGGCATATTTGTAGAAATCGCCAGGCTTGGTGGTTGTCTTTTCTGCAATGACGGTAATGCGGAAAGCTGTTCGAGGCAAATAATAGGCAATGCCTTCGAGGGTGCTGCCAGGAACGAAAGGTTCAACTTCTGTCTGTGCAGACAAACTGATTGCTGCAAGACTGAGTATCAGGGTTAAAAGACTCTGTTTCATCTCTTTATTTATGTCTGTTAGCACGTTGGCGACGAATGTCTGCTTTCTTCTTTGCAGCGCCGCTTCCGTGTGCTCCTGTTATGTATTGTTTCTTCTTGGCCTTGGTTTTGACCTTAGCCTCTTCTTTCTTTGGCCCACCTTTCGAGCCGCCTTTGAAAGTAATGCCGTCCAGGATTACTTTGTCGATATCATCGCCTCCGAACTTTGCCATTTCGCTTTTCAATCAATGATGGAACAGCCTTACGCCAGTAAAGGCCATTGCGATGCCATACTTGTCGCAAGTCATGATAACGTGGTCGTCGCGAACACTGCCGCCAGCTTGGGCAATGTATTCAACGCCACTCTTATGAGCGCGCTCCACATTGTCGCCAAATGGGAAGAATGCGTCGCTGCCAAGACTGACCTTCGTGTTCTTCGCAATCCAGGCTTTCTTCTCTTCTCGGCTGAGAGGCTCAGGCTTTTCAGTAAAGAACTTCTGCCATTCTCCCTCAGCAAGAACGTCCATATAGTCGTCGCTGATATAGACGTCGATTGTGTTGTCGCGGTCAGCACGACGGATTCCAGGAATGAAAGGCAGCGCCATTACCTTGGGATTTTGACGCAACCACCAAATGTCGGCCTTGCTTCCAGCAAGACGTGTGCAATGGATTCGACTCTGCTGACCTGCACCAATACCAATTGCCTGGCCATCCTTAACGTAGCAAACACTATTGCTCTGCGTGTATTTTAGCGTGATGAGGGCAATGATGAGGTCGCGACGAGCATCTTCAGGGAAGTTCTTGTTGGCTGTGGGAATGTTCTCGAAGAGTGCAGGGTCGTTCAACTTTACCTCGTTTCTTCCTTGCTCGAAAGTGACGCCAAACACTTGCTTGCGTTCGATGGGAGCAGGAACATAGTTCGGATCAATCTTGATGATGTTGTATGTGCCCTTGCGTTTTTCGCGCAATATCTGCAGAGCCTCCTCGGTAAAGTCAGGGGCAATAACACCATCGCTCACTTCTCTCTTGATGATGAGGGCAGTCGCTTCGTCGCAAGTGTCGCTAAGAGCGATGAAATCACCATAGCTGCTCATTCGATCAGCTCCTCTTGCGCGAGCATAAGCGCAGGCAATAGGACTGAGAGGCACCTTGATGTCGTCCACGAAATAGATGCGAGCCAAAGTGTCGCTTAGTGGCAGACCGACTGCTGCTCCTGCGGGGGAAACGTGCTTGCAACTGGCTGCTGCAGGAAGGCCTGTTGCTGCCTTGAGTTCCTTAACAAGTCGCCAACTGTTCA
>JAEEGF011327265.1_pt1 | contig 15509 bp, 8 predicted proteins | sample 9134171 | NCBI WGS metagenome assembly JAEEGF01 (sample SAMN16246542, study PRJNA631951) | gut metagenome | biome: gut microbiome; feature: rumen; material: AP-attached | host: Bos | place: Iran: Karaj | collected 2018-10 | reverse complement strand
AAGCCTTGCGTATCTCACAAATTATTACTATCTTTGCAGTAGCAAAGGAACAAGGGCACGAGGCAGGTCGAACAAGCGTTCTTGCTCTGTCAAGCCTAGGCAGGCGTAGACCCTCTGGGTCGTCCGATTACGATACTTGCCGAACATAAGCGCGAAGTCTCCCCACCCCTCTCTAGAGAGGACTCAAGGCCAAAGGCTAATGGCAAATGCCTTATAAAAATAGAAAATGTTAATAAAAACTCGTGATATTGTAAAATAATGCTTAAATTTGTAGCGAATAGTTGAAAAACATTAACCAATAGGTAATCGCTTGACATCTCTTGAGCAAGATTAAACGGCCAAGCGACCAAACAACCGACAACTAATACACATTAAACATTACATACTATGAAAACCTTGAAACGACTATTACTTATGCTCTGCCTCATCGTGGCAGGAGTGCAGAGTGCGTGGGCTAAAGAAGCTTATGCCGTTATCAATATTGAAACTGATGTGATGACGTTTTACTATAACGACGATCGTAGCACGCACGAAAGCAATCAGAACGAAGCTGTCTACTCCCTGAATACGGGATCCAACAGACCCGACTGGTGGAATCCGGACCAAAACTATGCCTTCCATGTTAGGGAAGTAGTGTTCGATAGATCATTTGCATGGGCACGCCCCACGAGCACGTGCGGTTGGTTTGGCGGAATGACCTTACTAACGTCAGTCACTTGCTATGGCTCATATGGTTCCGACCACTTTGTGACCCTCAACACCAGCGAAGTTACAGACATGAGCGGAATGTTCTCAAACTGCCAGTCCCTCACTTACCTCGATTTGTCTTTCATAGATACTTCCAAAGTCACAGACATGAGCAGTATGTTTAAGTGGTGTTCTGGACTCAATACTCTCAGTGTTAACAATTTTAACACCGAAAATGTTACCAACATGAGCAGTATGTTCGAAGGTTGCAGTAGTCTCCCTTCACTTGATGTGAAAAACTGGAACACCGCCAGCGTCACTGATATGAGCTACATGTTCCGGTATTGTTCCGCCCTCACCGGCCTCGACCTGAACAACTGGAACACCGCCAATGTCACTGACATGAGGGAAATGTTCAATGGTTGTTCTTCCTTTAGTGGCCTCAATCTTAGAGACTGGAACACCGCCAATGTCACCCTTATGAATGGTATGTTCAAAGACTGCAGCAGTCTCACTTCACTTAATGTAAAAAACTGGAACACCGCCAGCGTTACCAATATGAGTAGCATGTTCTCGGGCTGCATGGACCTCTGCTTCGTCAACGACATCAAAAACTGGAACACCTCCCGAGTCTACAACATGAGCAGTATGTTCGAAAGCTGTTCTTCTTTCATCACTCTCGACCTGAGCAACTGGAACACCTCCAGAGTCTATGACATGAGTAGTATGTTCAAGAATTGTTCTAGCTTGGAGACTATTTATGTCGGCAGCAACTGGACTGTCCAAGGCGTGTCCAGTTACAACGAAATGTTTACTAACTGTACTAGTCTTGTTGGTGGCAGGGGAACAGCATGCGAGGGGAAACCGTATACGATTTATTTACCCTACGCGCATATTGACAGCCCAGGTTCGCCCGGTTACCTGAGCGACCATTCGCAGGAGCACATGAACTTAGTGCTGACAGCAGGAGCGTGTGATAAGGGCATTGAAGTGTGGAACGGTGACGTGCAGTTGTGTTCCATCTCCCAAGACGGTGGTACGGTTTTTGAACCAATAGATGCCGGGATTAGCCTTGAACTCCGCGTTCCTAACCAGTATTTGGAGAAGATAACCCTCAATGGTGAGGATGTTACCACGTCCCTGCCCAGCACCACGTCTGACTACCCCAACTACGAAGACTACACGTTCTACACGTTGAGCGACTTAAATGGGGTCGCAATTATCGATGTCAAGTACAATTATCCCGTTCTGTATGAGGCTTCTAACTTGACGTTTGGTATAATGGGGGGGCCTGGTACGGCAAGTGGAACCATAACTTATGACGATGGCACTTCGGAAAGTTTTGACATGTCGCATAATGGAGAAGGAGAGACCATAAAAAACATAGATTGGGGACACCTGGAGGGCAGTGGCGGCATCACCCATTGGGTTGCAGAAAAGAGGTTTATCAAGACGCTCTCTGTGACCACGAGACCTCAGTATGACCTGCCCGTGACGTGGCCCTTCTTGATTGGAAACAGCTCAACTCCCGTCACAACAACTGACAACGGCGATGGTAGCCACACATACGTTGTGGATGGAAAGGACATGAAGTCGAACTACATCCGGATGTGTTATTCCGAAGAGATTGCTACAAACACCTATCATACGGTTGGCAGGGTGGATGGCAACTTCAACGTAAAGTATACCTTTGCCATCATGTACTCAGCGGACCAGATAGTTAAGTACTACGATACGCCTGACTCTTACATCAGCGGAACTGTGACTGTAGCGCATCCTGGATATGCAGATGAAGTGTACTGCCAGGGCGAAATCCAGATCTACACAACTCAAGGAAACAAAAACTTCCGTCTGATATTCGACGGGGAAGATGTGACGGACGATTGTATCTGGGCTGATGGCCAGACACTATATGCAGAGTATTGCTGGTGTAATAATACATCAGTAGGACCACAAGCGTACTATTACTATAAGATTCCCAACAACAAGATGGACAAGGACAGCTACTTCATTGTCGACGATGGAAGTACTCCGCTTAATCAGGTGGAATCTCCCTTACAGGTTCAACAGAGGCTGAGCGTCATCGGTGTGGGTACGCTTAGCCTACAAAATAGTAATGGAAATGTTGTCGGGAGTGTTAATGACAATGGAACTGCCACCTATAGCTGGCCAAAGGGTGATGCTCTGAAACTGAGAGCTACGGCTCCCGAAGGTTCTGACCTCACCAACGCACAGGCCCACCTCTTCCTTGACGATGGCCACAACCTGATGACGAAGACCACCGACGCACAGGGAAATACCTACTTCGAATATACGCTAAATGAAGTCACCCTTGCACATTCCTTTACCCTCGTATTCTCTGGGCTTGAGACCCCCGAAATCATCGATTTTGCCGATGCTAATGTGAAGGCTATCTGTGTGGCTAACTGGGATACTGACCATGATGGTGAACTGTCGAAGAAAGAGGCTGCAGCTGTGACGACACTCCTGAAGGACGGTTCTTCGGTGTTCAAAAACAAAACGGCGTTGAACTCATTCGACGAGTTCCAGTATTTTACGGGGCTGACGACGGTTGAGGATGAAGCATTCCTCAGTTGTGGCATCAAGAGCATTGTCCTTCCGTCCACTATAAATACGATAGGAGTAAACGCATTCATGACCTCCAAATTACAGCATATCGACATTCCCGAAGGAGTCACCACCATTGGCAATAATGCTTTCTATGGCAGTATGAACCTTGAAACCATTAGCTTGCCGAGAAGCCTGACTAAGATTGGGAATGGTATTTTAGGCTATACGGCGATACGACATCTTTTCATACCTGAGATGCTGAATACCATACCTGTCGGGAATAGTCAGTTCATTGGGTGCTATAAACTGAGTAGTGTTGTTGTGGATACGAAAAATACAGTGTATAACTCGCGTGATAACTGTTCAGCTATACTCAGCGGAAACGCAATCTATTCCGGATGCAATAATACGGTTATCCCAGAAGGAGTCACCTCCATTCAAAATAATGCATTCTTCTGCGTGGGTCTCAAGAATCTGGTAATTCCGGCATCGGTGAATAGTATTGGTTCAGGTGCCTTTAAGCTGAACAACATGGAAACGTTGGTTATGAAACGCGAGACGCCAATAGCGTTCAATGCAGACAGGTTTACACCTGACAGTATAGCCAACTGCGTGCTTGTCGTTCCCCACGGCAAGAAGACGGCCTATGCAGACTATGGCTGGAAGTCCATTGCCGACGGAGGTTACTTTAAGGAAGTGGTTGAGGAAGAGAAGGAGATAGAAATAGTGACTCTGCCCGACAATATCGATTTTGCCGATTCCAATGTTAAGGCCATCTGCGTAGGTGCAGGTTGGGACACCGACGGCGACGGCGAGATTTCGAAGGAAGAGGCAGCGGCTGTGACAACGCTGAAGAAGAACAGCCAATCGGTGTTCTATATGAACAAAACGATTACCCACTTCGACGAGTTCCAATACTTCACTGGCTTGACGGAGATTGAGGCGTCTGCATTCTACGGTACTTCTCTCCAGAGCATTGTGTTGCCGCCCAATATCACATCCTTAGGGAATGGCGCATTCAATTCGAATCAGATTCGAAGCATCGTCATTCCTGAGGGGGTTACTTCCCTTGGTAATCATGTCTTCACCGATTGTAGTCAGCTGGAGGAAGTGAAATTGCCTAAGAGCCTTACCACCATCGGGTATGATGTATTTGCGAATACAGCCATCAAGCACATCTTCATTCCTGAAAACGTGACTAGCATCACACCAGGTGCTGGATCGAACATATTCTATAATTGCCCGAACTTGGCAAGCGTAGCCGTGGATGAGAACAACCCGAATTACGACTCGCGTGACAATTGTATGGCCATTATTGAGAAGCCGTCCAAGTTCCTTTATGGATGTAAGAATTCGATGATTCCTGAAGGCATAACGGAACTCTGGAGTCGTGCATTCCACGCTGCAAACATTACGTCATTGGTTATTCCTGCCTCGGTAAGTACAATCAGGAGTGGAGCCTTCTTGGAAAACAACTTGGAGACGTTGGAGATGAAACGAGAGACGCCGATTCAGTTCAGTACCGACATGTTTAGCTCGGGAATGACGGAAACTGCTAATTGTGTGCTTATTGTCCCCCGCGGCAAGAAGACGGCCTATGCCAATGCTGGTTGGAAGTCGACTGCAGAAGGCGGTTGCTTCAAGGAAGTTGTTGAAGCCGATGACACCGATCGCTACGACGTGAACCGCGATGGCCACATTACTATTGCCGACGTAACGACGTTGGTGAATAGAATACTAGGAAAGGAGTAACGCTCCTTTCCATGAGCCAATGAGGTTAATGAAACAATGAGAAAGGAACCGAGAGCCCAACGGGTTTCTCGGTTCCTTTTAACAATAAACTCAGCGCTCGGCCTTCAGGACGCTTAGTAAAGCAGAGGAGCAAGTAATCGGACGGACGAAGTCCTACGCTTGCGTAGAGCAACGCAGCAAGAACTCAGAACTATGAACTCAAAACTCAGAAAAGTTCTGCCTATTTCATTTTCCGAACTTCTTGTTCTTCTCGATGGTCCACTTGTCGCGCTTCGAGAGTTCGCAGTTTTTGCCCTTGAACATCTTGGCGGCTTGCTTGTCGCCACGCAGTTGCCAGTCGAGCCAGGCGAGGGCTACGACGCTGAATTCACCACCGTGAGGCTCTCTGTACGTTCCGCCGTGACCTACGGGGAAGTTGGTGGCGCAGGCGGGAACGTGCTGGATGAGGTGGAAGTCGTCCATGCCGTTTTCATAGGCGATGTCGGTCTTGCCGCCAAGGATGTAGATGATGGGGGTGTGTATCTCCTTCAGTTTGTCCTTCGGGGGCATGGGCATTCCTCCGACAGCCTGATTGGCGTTGGACGTCTTGAAGAGTCCGCTGTTGCAAATCATAAGTGTCTTGATGCGTGGATCGGCGCAGTTGTAGAGGGTCTGCAGTCCGCCGCACGACATGCCTGCTACGCAGATGTTCTTCACGTCAATCTTGTTGTAGTAGGGTGAGTTGGGGTCAGAGTTCTGGGCGATGATCCAATCGATGCTCTCGATTTGCTGTTCCGAGCGGGACATGGGGCCTCTGTACCATTCGTCGGTCATGGGGATGACGCCCGTTGCCAGCACGATGTAGCCGTGAGAGGCTATCTCGTTGAGGAAGTTAATGTGCTCGAAGGGTGAGTTGGCACATGCTCCGTTGCCCCAAACCAGAACGGGTAGGGGGTGTTTGGCATTGAACGGAGTGAGGTCCTGTGGCACGAGTATGGTGTGCTCCTTCAGGGTGGGGTCTTCCTTCATGATGGCCTTGTACTGACCCGTGCCGCCGTCTTCGACGATACGACTGCGACCAGCGCGGGCGGCATCGAGGAAACGGACCATCTTCTGCAGGTTCTCTTCGCTGTACATACCCATTCCGTGACCACCCTCAGGTACGTAGGTTGCCTCCGACTTGACGCCAGCTGCCTGCAGCACTTCGAAGAACTTCTTACCCTGGCAGCAGGGCACTACATTGTCCTTCTCACCGTGGAAAATGATGACGGGAGGGTCGTTCTTGTCCACATAGGTGGTGGCACTCAGACTGAGGTATTTGTCGGGTTCGGTGGCAAGTTTGGCATTGAGCAGCACGTCCTCAGGACTGTTGTCGCCCATAGTCATGTGTTCGCCACAATCCATTGCCGTGAGATCGATGGGGCCAGACCAGTCGCAAGCAGCATTGACGGCACTGCTCTCGTTGGTGTGCTGTCCCAGAGTGCCTTCGAGGTCGATGTCCACCGTGCCCACCTTAGTCTGCTTGGTGCCGCTGGTGGTGGCAGTAATGGAAGCCAGATGACCGCCGGAAGAGAAACCGCTGGTGGCGATGAAAGAGGTGTCGAACTTGTACTTCTTGGCCTCGCCTCTGATGAAGCGAACGACGGCACGAATGTCATGAATCTGTGCCGGCCACTTGGCGTCCATGCTAGAGCGGTGGTTGGGGCAAACTACAGCGTAACCTGCATTGAGCAGAGCCTTGACGATGGTGCCTAAGTCGGCTGCACCCTTACTGTTGTTGCTGAACCATGCGCTTCCGTAGATGTGGATGACTACGGGATAGGCGGCCTTCTCCTGCTTGGGCAGATAGATGTCGCAGGTGTGATAGGCTTGACCGTCGCCTACGTAGTTGACGTCTTTCCACTGTTGGCTTGTCTCCAGTGTAACTTGCGGCATTTGGAAACCGCCGAATCCTCCCTGAGGCTGAGCCATACCTGCCAAAGGCAGGAGGGCCAAAATAAAGAGCAATGTTTTTCTCATTTTTTTAATGGTATTTATGGGTTTATTTCATCTTTCAGAAGCCAAAGTTACAAAAAGATTTGAGAAAAGAACATCGAAAATGGAAGATTGAGGGCAGAAAACGGAAGAATGATACATAAGTGAAAAGTTTTGAGAAATTAGAAGGGGCAAGGGCAGGACTCTCCCCATGCCCTCCGTCGCAAGTTTCCCAATGCAGAGCCTCGTTCGGCCCATAGAACGCTAGCATAATATCGTGGAGCAAGAATTCCAGAAATAATTCTTCACTCTTCACCCTTAATTCTTCATTAATTTATTGTATGTACACAATAATGCGAAGGGGGTGCGCGTTATTAACAAGGATGAAAAGACAGTTGTGGCTAGTTGTGAGCGTGCTGATGGCTGCGCGAGCCTATGCTCAGTACGATGCGGCGTTCACCAATTATTGGGCGCTGCAATCCTACTTCAACCCCGCTACAAGCGGATTGGACGGACAACTCAACGTACAAGGAGCCTACAGCATGCAGATGGCGGGATTCGAAGATGCTCCCGCAACCATACTTGCTACGGCCGACCTGCCACTCTGGTTCATGAGTCCACGACATGGCGCTGGCGTGGGATTTATGAATGACAAGTATGGTCTTTTCGCCAATAAAAAGTTGTACATCCAGTATGCCTATCACCAACCCCTTTGGGGCGGACGGCTGAGCATCGGGGCACGAGTGGGATTCCTGAACGAAACGTTCGATGGTTCGAAACTCGACGTAAACGACAGCGGAGACCCCGCATTTGCTACTAGTCAGGCCAACGGAACAGGCATCGACGTGGACGCAGGCCTTCGATACACTTACAAGAAAGTGTGGTATGTGGGTGTGAGTTCGATGCATCTGACAGGTCCGACCATCAAGTTGGGCGATGACAAGACGCATGAGGTGAAAGTGAGTCGGCTCTATTACCTGACAGGCGGTTACAACATCCACTTCAAGAATCCTGAGTATGCCCTCTACACCTCGGCAATCCTGCGAAGCGACCTGCAAGCGTGGCGAGGCGACATTACAGCCCGGCTGGCCTATGATGGGGAGAAGATTCATCTCTATGGCGGTCTCTCCTATAGTCCGACAGTCAGCATCGCTGTTCTGGTGGGAACAAAGTTCCACGGCATCAACATCGGATACTCGTACGAAATGTACACCCAGGGCATTGGCGCTCTATACGGAACACACGAGCTGGTGCTGGGATACCAAACCGACCTGAACCTGTTTAAGAAAGGCAAGAACCTGCATAAGAGCGTGAGGTTGCTGTAAATAGGATTAAGAATTAAGAGTTAAGAATTAAGAATTAGAAGATAATAGTTAAGAGTTAAGTAAGAATAAAGAATAGATAAAAATGAGAAAGTTTGCATTTTTTATTATTATTTCTTCAATATTAATTTCGCTGGCGTCCTGCATGGGTTCCAGTTCTTCGGCCAATGCTATGGGTGGCGAAGTGACGGGCGTGAAGGGTAGTGCCTTTTCTGAGCCTACTCCCTTCGGCATGGTGCCCGTACGCAAAGGTTCGCTTCTGATTGGAATGGAGGAAAGTGACACCCTCTGGGGCTCTGAGTTCCCCAAGCGTGACATTTCAGTCGACGGTTTCTGGATGGACGAGACGGAAGTCTCCAATGCCAAGTATCGCCAGTTTGTCAACTGGGTTCGCGATAGCATTATCCGCGAGCGTCTGGCTGACCCCGCCTATGGTGGTGACGAGACCTACAAGATTGAGGAGGATAAGGAAGGCAACCCCATCACTCCCTACCTCAACTGGAACAAGGCTATCCCCTGGAAGAAGGCAAACGAGGACGAACAGCGTGCTATCGAGAGTGTCTATATCGTTCATCCCATCGATGGGACAAAGATGCTGGATGCCAGTCAGATGAACTATCGCTATGAGATCTATGACTATGCTGCTGCTGCCCAGCGTAAGTATCGCCTGAACCCTGAAGAGCGCGACCTGAATACCGATGCTTCGCACGATGCCATTCGTAATCAGGCTGTGATGATCAGCAAAGATACGGCTTGGATTGATGACGACGGCAAGATTGTTCGTCAGACCATCACTCGTCCGCTCACTGGTCCGTGGGACTTCCTGAATACTTACATCGTGAACATCTTCCCGGACACGACCTGCTGGGTCAACGACTTCCAGAATGCCGACAACGAGCGTTACATGAAGCTCTATTTCAATAATCCTGCCTATGACGACTATCCCGTTGTGGGAGTGACATGGGAACAGGCAAACGCCTTCTGCATGTGGCGCACCAACTTCCTGCTGAAGGGCATTGGCGGTCAGGCAAAGTATATCCAACGCTATCGTCTGCCTTCGGAAATCGAGTGGGAGTATGCTGCTCGTGGTAAGGAAGGCAATCCCTTCCCTTGGGAGAGTGGCGAGGTAAAGAGCGACAAGAATTGCTTCTATGCCAACTTCAAACCAGACCGAGGTAATTACACGGAGGACGGAAGCCTGATAACTTCCAAGTGCGGTGCCTTTAGTTCGAATTCCAATGGTCTATACGATATGGCTGGAAACGTAGCTGAATGGACGAGCACAGTTTATACCGAAGCTGGTGTGGAGAGCATGAGCGACATGAATCCCGAACTGAAGTATAATGCCGCGAAGGAAGACCCCTATCGTCTGAAGAAGAAGAGCGTGCGTGGTGGTTCGTGGAAAGACCCCGAGAGCATGATTCGCAGTGCTTGGCGTACTTATGAGTACCAGAATCAGCCCCGTTCGTACATTGGTTTCCGTTGTGTCCGCTCGATGGTGACCGATGCCTCCAAGCAACAAAAACCCACCAAGGGCTCGGCAAAAACGAAAAAGAAGTAATCCACTATAACCTGTTAACCTTTTAACCTGTTAACCCCTTATTTGTATCATGGCAAAGAAACTCAATCTGATAGAAATCATCCAGAAATGGATGGATACAATGGCTGGACAGACCTTCATGAATTACGCCTATTCATGGGGTGCTGCCGTCGTTATTTTGGGTACATTGTTTAAACTGACCCACCTTCCAGGCGCCAACCTGATGCTGTTCATCGGTATGGGTACTGAGGTGTTTGTGTTCATCGTTGCCGGTTTCGAACGTGTGACGGAGAAGGTTCCTGAGATCTCAGGTTCTGGTGCTACACTCTCAAGCGAGACTGTCGAAGAACTGGCTGCTGTCGCTTCAGCTGCCGCACAGAATGGTGGTGGCGGTGGCGGCGTCATCCTTGGTGGTGGCGGTCCTGCTGTTGTTGGCGGTGGAGTTCCCGTTGGTGAAGGTGGTGCTGCCGCTGTAGTTGGCGGAGGCGGCGTCGTTGGTGGCGGCGGTGGAACCGTTGTCATTGGCGGAGGCGGTGCTCCTGCAGGCGGAACCATAGTCATCGGTGGCGGTGGTGCTCCTGTTGAGGGTGCTGAAGTTGGTGAGGGCTCGCCCGTCGTTGTTGGCGGAGGCAGTGGCGCTCCTGTCATCCTTGGCGGTGGCGGTGTCATCGGCGGTGGAGTCGTTGGTGGTGGCGTTACTGAAGCCGCACAGATTCAGGCTACCGATCCCGCAACTGTGGAAGAGGCCGTGAAGAATTATGCAGAACAATTGACAGAACTCACCGAAGTGCTGGGTCGCGTGAAGGTGCAAGCCGAACGCATGTCGACCGACAGCGAGGAAATGGAGAACCTCAACCGTACGCTTACTGGCATTGCTACCGTTTATGAATTGCAGTTGCGCAACATCAGCAAGCAGGTTAGCACCATCGAGCAGATTGATGAGCAGACACGTCGCATGGCACAGCAGATTGAGGAACTCAACAATGTATATGCCCGCATGATCAAGGCGCTGACAGTGAACGTAGTCGGTCCTATCAATCCATCGGCAACCGCTGATGCTGAGGAGAAATAAATAATAAATAAATAGTAAATTCTCAAATAGTCAAATTCGACTATGGCTCAGATAAAAAAGAAAAAGATAACCCCTCGTCAGAAGATGATCAATCTGATGTACGTTGTGCTGATGGCCATGTTGGCCCTCAATGTCAGCAGTGATGTACTGAAAGGCTTCACCATCGTTTCCGACGGTATTGAATTGGCTACGCAGAATGCCATTCAAACCAACGAGGGTATCTATAAGAACTTTGCCGAACAGATGAAGGCCAATCCTACCAAGGTAAAGAAGTGGTACGATAAGGCGCAGTATGTTCGACAGATGAGTGACTCGCTCTATAACCTGGCCGAGGAACTGAAGGTTGCTATCGTCAAGAAAAGCGATGGCAAGGACGGCGATATCCACAACATCCGCAATCAAGAGGATTTGGAAGCAGCCTCAAACGTTATGCTGGCACCCAATAAAGGTAGGGGCAGAGAACTCTATGATGCTGTGAACAGCTACCGTGACCGCATCACCAAGATGGTGACCGACCAGGGTCAGCGCAAGATTATTGAGAGCAACCTGAACACCGAAGTTCCTGCCAAAGGCAAGATTGAAGGCAAAAACTGGCAGGAGTATATGTTCGAGAGTATGCCCACGTCAGCCGCTGTTACCTTGCTGACTAAGTTGCAGAACGACGTGCGTCATGCTGAAGGTGAAGTGCTGCACGGTCTGGTGAGCAACATCGACGTGAAGGATATCCGTGTTAACGAGGTCAATGCTTACGTTGTTCCCAATGCCCAGACCATCGTTCAGGGAGGTCGATTCTCGGCTCAAATCTTCATGGCTGCTGTTGATACCACCAATCGTCCTACCATTTTCGTGGGTGGTCGTGAGATTAAGAGCGATCACGGCGTCTATGAAACCATTTGTAACTCTACGGGTGACTTCACGCTGACAGGTTGGATTGAGACACTGAACGGTAGTGGTGAAAAGGTTCGCCGCGACTTCCAGCAGAAGTACACCGTCATTCCGCCAAGTGCTACTGTAAGTGCCGACATCATGAATGTGCTCTATGCAGGTTACGACAACCCCATGAGCGTTAGTGTGCCTGGTATTCCCAGCAGTCGCTTGCAGGTGTCGATGTCAGGTGGCTCGTTCACGCAAAAGGGTGACGGTAAGTACATAGCCCGACCCACGAATGTAGGTGGTGAAGCCGTCGTGACTGTTGCCGCACAGACGGAAGGACGCGTGCAGGAAATGGGTAAGTTCACCTTCCGCGTTCGTAAGTTGCCCGACCCGACGGCATACATCCCCATTGGCGATGACCATCTGTTGGGTGGCAAGATTTCGAAGCAGAACCTCATGAGTATGACCAACTTGGGTGCTGCCATCGACGACGGTTTGCTGAACATCCCATTCTCTGTGAAGGGCTTCGAAATGGTCTTCTACGACAATATGGGTAATGCCGTTCCCGAGATTGCACAGTCTTCGGAATTCACCCTCCGTCAGAAGAATATGATTCGTCAGTTGAATCGCGGAAAGCGTTTCTACATCACTCATGTACGCGCCGTCGGTCCTGATGGCATCGAGCGTACGCTGAATAGTGCTATGGAAGTCATAGTCAACTAAATTGATAAAAGATAAATAGTAAAAGATAAAAGTGAATTAAAAGATAAAAGTTATGAAGCGCATCGTATTGTCCTTTATCCTTTGTTCATTATTCATAGGTGAAGTCAGCGCCCAGCCGGCACGTAGAAGAACTACTACGAGCAACGCTGCGGCCCAGCAGAACCAGACTCAGCAGTCGACGGATCGCGCCTCACTTCTCTTCCCCACCGAAGCAGAGATGCCCGAGGATGTGGTGTGGCGTCGTGATATCTATCGCCAACTCGACCTCTTGTCTGATAAAAATGCTCCGCTCTATTATCCTGTTGAGCCCAATGATCGTCAGGTAAACCTCTTCACCTACCTGTTCCGACTCTTCCTGTCGAAGCGCGTTTCGGCCTATAAGTATAATCTTGATGGTAACGAATCGTTTGCAGAGAAGGACAGAGTGACTGACGTCAAGGAGGTGCTGGAGCGCAACTACATCTATTACGAGGAAGATAACGGTAAGATAACCGTAGCCGACAATGATATTCCTTCGGCTAACGTAACGCGTTACTACATCAAGGAGAGCAGTTTCTTCGACCAACGTACAGGTACTTATCATGCCAAGGTTACCGCCCTTTGTCCTATCCTGATTGAGGAAGGCGAACCTGCAAAGCCCTTGTTCTGGATGAAGTACGACGATATTGCTCCCTACCTGAGTCGTTTGCCTATCATGTCATCGAACCTCAACAATGTTACCAATATGACAGCCGACGACTACTTCACCATGAACCGCTATGATGGCAAGATCTATAAGACTGCCAACATGCAGGGTAAGGTGCTGGCTAACGAACCCGATACCGTGAAGGTGAAGAAGGAACAGGAGAAGATTGAACGTCAGTTGGTGGAGTTCGAGGAGAATATCTGGCATCAGCGTGAGGTTGTCGATAGCCTGGCCGATAGTGTAGCAGTGGAGCAACCTAAGACAAAGGCAAAGCGTCGTCCTGCACCTACGGGTAAGGAGAAGGCTGTCAGTCAGGGTTCTACCAATCGTCGCTCGTCGGCTGCTACCAAGGAGAAGAAAGAGAAAGGCAGTCGTGCCAGTTCTGCTCCTGCTGTCAGCGCACGCAGACAAAGGAGGTAAAGTAAGAAACCTTCTTCCCAAGTCCTTCCCCGTAATGGGGAGGGAGAAAGGAATGCTTTTATGGAGAACATGAAAAGGCTATTCGTGATATTATTGATTGGAATGTTGAAGCTTAACGGCTTCAATGTTCCTTTCTCTGTTCTTAATCAAAGTTCCTCCCCATTAAGGGGGAGGATAGGAGGGGGCTTTTCAATGTTGCAAGCCCAGACTCCCATCCCTCTGCCTGTCGTCAAGGAAGCTATCAAAAAGAATAAGGATAAACCTTGGCAATGGGGAGTTGAGGCAGGTTTGGACTTGAGCCACTTCTCTGCTTCACGCGAACTCATTTCACGCGAAAATCGTACGGGATGGTTTGTCGGACTGAAGATAAAGACTCGCATCCCCTTGCCCAATCTTGGACTCGATGCAGCTGTCCTTTATAACCAAAACGAACTGGGCTTCCAGCAGGAGGAAGAGTATCGGGAGAAGAAGATGCACATGTTCGTTGTCCCCTTTAACCTACGTTACAATTGGAAGATAGATTCCAATTTTATTCTATATTTGGCCACAGGCCCTCAATGGAATTGGTTGGTCGACCGTGAGCGAATTGGTGAAATAGGCAAGTTCGAACACTCCTTCTTCGATTGGAACATCGGTGCGGGTCTCGATTTGTTGCGTCATGTCCAGTTCAGCTTTAACTACAACATTCCTTTGGGTCGCATGGGTCAGATAAACGAGGTTAATTTGGAGGGTCAGACATGGAACGTCCGCTTCGCCTATTTCTTTTAGCCGATGTAATACTGCCACTTCCTTTGGCTGATACCTACACCTATCGTTTGCCTGAGACAATGCGAGGCAAAGTAGAGGCAGGTAGCAGACTAATCGTTCCTTTTGGTTCCAAGAAAATCTATTCCGCGATAGTCCTTCGTGCTTATGAAGGACCTTATGATGACGAGAAACAACTGAAGGATGCTATTGATTTGCTCGATGATGCACCTGTCCTTCTTCCCTCGCAACTTTGGCTTTGGCAATGGATTGCCGATTATTACCTTTGTACTTTAGGGGAAGTATATAAAGCAGCCTTACCTAGCGGACTGAAGTTGGAAAGCGAGAGTGTGGTTGTTTATAATCCCGACTACGACGATGACAATCCGCTAACTAAGTCTGAGCAACACGTCCTCGACCTGATGGAACGTCTGCGTAAACAAAAAGTCCTTGATTTACAGAAGGTCGTGGAAGTTAAGAACGTACTTCCTGTTGTCAAGAACCTGCTGGAGAAAGGTGCTCTCACCATGCATGAGGAGTTGCGGCAGAACTACCGACCACGCACGGTCAACTGCGTTCGTCTCACGGAAGACTATTTCAGTCAAGATCGTCTCAACGAACTCTTCGATCAATTGAAACGTGCTCAGCGTCAGGCCGATCTGCTGGTTCGCTATCTCGACCTCTCGAAGGCTGCTGCTGCACTAACCCTCGACAATCGTTCCTTGCTTGTTGAGATAGAGAAACAGACCCTTATGGAAGGACAGTCAGAAGCTGCCTTCCGTGCTCTCAAAGAGCGTGGTGTGCTGGAGGTGTATGAGAAGGAAGTTTCTCGAATTGGTCAAATGGACAATTGGACAAATGGTCAATTGTCAAGGGACAATGGGGCGTTAAGCGAAGCTCAAAAGTGTGCTTTCGACGAGATTCAGACCTCCTTCCTTAAGCACGATACCTGTCTGCTTCATGGTGTCACCTCCAGTGGAAAGACGGAAATCTACATTCGTCTCATTCAAGAACAGATAGCCCAAGGTCGCCAGGTTCTCTATATGTTGCCCGAGATCGTGCTCACAGCCCAACTTGTCGAGCGTCTGCGTCGTGTCTTTGGTTCTCGTTTAGGCGTCTATCACTCGAAATACCCCGATGCCGAACGTGTGGAGGTTTGGAAGCGAC
>JAEEGF011491274.1_pt1 | contig 15510 bp, 9 predicted proteins | sample 9134171 | NCBI WGS metagenome assembly JAEEGF01 (sample SAMN16246542, study PRJNA631951) | gut metagenome | biome: gut microbiome; feature: rumen; material: AP-attached | host: Bos | place: Iran: Karaj | collected 2018-10 | reverse complement strand
TGCAGGCGCTCGTGGAGCCACGGCTTGCGGCACTTGCAAAGCACCATCCACGCGGGCCCGGCTTAGTGACCAGGCAGCATAGCGCCGGGCGCTGCGTCAAGGACGCACCGCAGGCGCGGCAGGGCCCCGCAGGCTGTCCCGGTCGCGAAACACAATACGCCAATCCCAAAAACTGTGAATGGTAACGGCATTCCTGCTATTGTGTTGCATCACCTGTGATATACTTAATTCAGCTATTTTACACACTATACGGATACCAAGGAGAAAACTCTATGTTCTCTTTTAAAAGAGCACTTCCACAGGAGTGTAATGTCAACCCGGAAGATATCTTAAATGTCATTAAGGAGCTGGATGAGAAGTCAGTTCCAATGCACAGTCTGCTCATAATGAAAAACGACTGCCTTATTTTTGAGAAGTACTATGCTCCCTACGGGCCTGATACGCTCCACAGGATGTTCTCCATAAGTAAGAGCTTTACTGCGGTTGCCATCGCCCTTCTCAAGGAGGAAGGCAAGCTCGATTTAGATGATCCCATCACAGACTATTTCCCTGAATACGTTGACGAAAACACTCATCCCTATATCAGGATGACCACCATCAGGAACATGCTGATGATGCGCTCCTGTCACGCCTCCACCACCTACAAGGTAGATATGAAGTCCGACTGGGTGGAGAGCTTTTTTAAGGTCACCCCGACCCACAGGCCCGGAACCGTGTTCCACTACGATACGTCGGCGGCCCATGTGCTCTGTGCCCTGGCGGAAAAGCTCTCAGGCACGGATATGCTGACCTATATGAAGGATCGCCTCCTTAAGCATGTGGATTTCAGCGCCGACTCCTACATGGTAAAGGACCCCTTTGGGGTTTCCATCGGAGGGAGCGGCCTTATGGCAACTCCCATGGACATCATGAAGTTCCTCTATATTCTTGCAAGGAACGGCAACATAACCTGCTCTGACGGGCAAAAGAGACAGCTCTTATCCGCTGACTTTATCAGAGAAGCCACATCTAATCTAAGCGACAATCTTGTGACCGGTCCCCTCCCCAGCGAGCAGCAGGGCTACGGAATGCAGATCTGGAGAAATGAGCGAGGCGGCTTTACCCTTTATGGCATGGGCGGGCAGCTTGGAATCAGCATTCCTTCCGAGGATATGCTGATCATGACCACAGCAGACACGCAGGGCATGCAGGGCGGCAATCAACTGATCTACAATGCATTATTCAAGAACCTGGTGGATGAGAAAGGAAAGGCTCCCCTCTCACCATCTTCCCCTGAGGTCCCGATTACCTACGACGGCCTGATTGCCTACGCAGACACGCTATCTATCATGCCTCCAAGGCTCCCAAAGAGCTATGACTTAAGGGACGGATCTGCTCCGATAAATGATCATCCCTATCAGGTCCCTTCAGAAATCAGGAGCTCTCTGGATAAAGAGTTTTCAATCAGCTATGCTCTTGCCGAAAACCCGGGAGGCTTTACTTCGCTCAAGCTCTGCTTGCCTGAAACCGGCCAATGCACTCTTTCGCTTACCCGAGGGAGTGAAGCCCATAGCATTTTCTTTTGCCTTGGGGAAATGGCAAACGGGTTCTTCCCGATCTACGGGACTCCCTATACCGCAGGCGGAATCTGGCTTAGAGAAAACGTTCTTTATATTCGTGTTCATCTTATCGGAGAATCTGTGGGTTCCGTGCACTTCCAGCTCTTTTTTGAAGAGAATGGCGCAGTGCTCTACATGAAGAAGATTGAAGAAACTTACTTTAAGGAGTTTGACGGACACCTTTGCAGTAAGAAGTAAAAAAGGATGCGGGCTATGAAAGCCTGCATCCTTATATTATTTTCAGCCGATATTCGGCTCATCCTTAAGTTCTATAGTATCTCTTACCTTACCTTCTGTCTCGAAGATGATGATCTCGTTGTGGCCCTCTTTAAGGAGCGGCCCGGGAATGTAAAGCCTCTTCTGGGGTCCGATCTCCCAGAATCTTCCGATGTTGAAGCCGTTTACAAAGGCAACGCCCTTTCCCCATCCCTCGAAATCAAGGAAGGTATCGCATTTCTCATCTGCCTCAAACTCGAATCTGTAGAAGGCAGGCACATTCTCTTTATACTCCTTGTCAAAGTTAAGCTTGTCAACGTTATCAAGAGGAAGCGTATAGATAAGCCAGTCGTTGTGCATGTGTCCGTTGACCTGAACGCAGCGGCCGATGCCCTTTCTCTGGGTCTCCATTCTGGGACCGAAGTTGACTCTTCCCATGTTCTCAACGAGAATATCAAACTTCTCCTCAAGTCCGCTAAAGCTTCCTGTTGAGAGTCCTGCCTCGGTGATGGCACCCATGGCTGTCTCAGGAGTCAGTCCGTTCTCGGCCATGAATTTGCCGGCAAGCTGCATGGCCGGCATGCTTGCAGCAAGGTACTTATCAAGAGGGATGTCATGCTCCTTCTCAAGCTCTCTGTCGTAGAGGGTTATAAGGGGATTCTCATCCACAAATACATTGGCCCTGTCGGCTGTCTCCCAGAGTCTTAACTTGGCGATACCTGCTTCGCTGTGGAGGCTTGACCTGTAGAGGATGTAGCCGTAGTTCTGGCCCAGGTCCTCCATGTTGGTGGTATAAGAAAGTTTCACCGGTGCGCTGATATCGTCAAGGGAGGAAAAGAGACTTACCTTGCCGGTACATTCAAGGCTTCCGTAAGCCTTTCTTTTGATTTCCGGAATTTCTCCCATTTCAGGAAGCTGTTTATGCTTTCCGATTATCTCCTTGAACTTGAGATACTTTTCTGTGATCCTTCCGTCCTCTGTAAGAAGTCCGTCATAGTCATAGCTGGTGACATCGGGAGTAAGCTCGTCGTAGTAATTGGAGCCGTTCATGAAGCCAAAGTTGGTGCCGCCCTCAAACATGTATATGCTGGCATTTCCAAGCTCCAGCATCTTATCAAGGTCCTCTGCGCTCTTTACAAGATTGCCCTTCATGTGACCGCCGTTGCCCCAGTGATCAAACCAGCCAACCCAGAACTCGGCACACATAAGAGGTCCGCCCTTAGTGTACTCTGAGAGAACACCAAATCTGGCCTCGGTGCCGGAGCCAAAGTTTCCTGTGGGAAGCGCACCTTCTACGGAGCCTCCTCTGTAGCTCTCATGGTAAGGTCCGTCTGAAGTAATGAGAGGCACTGTAACTCCGCCGCCCCTTAACATGGACTTTATTTCCTTCATGTATTCCTTGTCATTGGCGTAGTAACCATACTCATTCTCAACCTGCATGAGGATGATGGTTCCCTCTCTGTCAATCTGGTAAGGAATAACCCTTGGAAGAAGCTCTCTGTAATAATCTCTGACTGCGTCAAGGAAGGGCTGATAACCTACTCTCAGCCTCATGTTCCTGTCCTTCAAAAGCCATGCCGGAAGTCCTCCAAACTCCCATTCTGCGCAGATGTATGGCGATGGCCTCAATATTACATACAGCCCCATTTCTTTTGCCAGGGCTAAAAAGGCCTCAACATTGCACAAACCCTGAAAATTAAAGTGACCCTTTACAGGCTCTGTAAGATTCCACGGTATATAGGTCTCCACTGTGTTACAGCCTAAAGCCTTGAGCTTTAACAGCCTGTCTCTCCAGTACTCGGGGACCGTCCTAAAATAATGAAAAGCCCCTGATATTACTTTGAAAGGCTTTCCATCCAAGTAAAACCCGTCTTTAATTTCGAAATAACCCATTTCTCCTCCTAAAAAACTTTTTTAATATATTTGGGGAAATACTGCCTCTTACAGCATTTCCCTAGAATCCCATGTATACTCCGGGGATCTGGTCCTCGGTGATGTTAAAGTCGCTGGAGCCCTCGTCTCTCTCAGCGGTTTCAACCTTTACTACATTAACATACCCGTCATTGATCATGTCAACCATATACGGAACAATATTGGGGTCAAACTGAGTCGCCGCGCCCTGCTGGATCTCTTCTATGATCTCATCCTTGTTGAGGTGGCGCCTGTAGACTCTGTTACTGGACATGGCATCGTAAGAATCCGCAACTCCCACAATCCTTGCGTATAGCGGGATTGCCTCGCCCTTAAGGCCCTCGGGATATCCCTTGCCGTCATATCTCTCATGATGATAAAGAGCTGTCTCCCTGATTCCGCGTAGTGAGGAAAGCTGCTTGAGCATCTTGCCTCCTGCCACGGTGTGGTCCTGAATCTGACGTCTCTCCTCGTCTGTAAGTGTGCCCGGCTTATTGAGCACCGCATCGGGAACGCTTATCTTTCCGGCATCGTGAAGAAGACCCGCGTAATAAATGTTCTGGACCTCGTCGTCAGAGAGTCTCATTCTCTTGGCAATCTCTGCCGCATACATGGCAACTCGCTTGGAGTGGCCACGGGTGTATGGGTCCTTGGCATCGATGAAATTGATGAATGTATTCATGGACTGCAGAATGATCCTGACGTCGTTCTTCTGTCTCGCCCTGTAATTCTTGAGATTGAATCGTGTAACCAGAAAACCGATAAACAGTATTGCCCAGCCGATTGCCACCAGAATAATGATATTGCCGGCTATACTGAATCTGATATCAAATACTTCATAGCCGCTGAAGCGGATTGTGGTAGGAACATAGGAATCCGAGGAGTTCATGGTAAGAGAAAACTCAACGCTCTCTCCCGGATCCATTACAAGATCCTTGCTGTCAGGCTCAATGAAGAGTCTCCCGGCTTCTCTTTTTACGCCGACCCCCTCAGTTCCGATAACATCGGTTGTATCCGGGATCTTCATAAAGACCATCCAGTTCTTGAGGGCAACAGGGCCGTGATTCATGATGACAAAATCATATTTGGTGGCCTGCCCCGTCCTGGTATCCCACTGGGACGCCTTAGTGGCTGTAGCATAGACAGTGTCGGATAAGCGCGCGCCACCAAGCCCCAGCTCAGTATCAAACTTGGATGAGGCATTATTAACCGAAGCAACCATATTTACGTAGTATGCAGTTATGATGAGCACCAGAGACACAATGAAGATCAGAAATGTCTCCGAGGTTTTATCCAATTTCATTCTGCCATCTCCCTGTGACTACCATTATACAAAAAAAGCGCCATACAATTAAGATGTATGACGCTTTTTTATTCTTTTTTTATCAGAAATATGCTCTAAGTATTATCTCTGGATACGTCCTGAACCATCGCCGCCGGCAAGCTTATTAACTTCATCAACCGTAACAAGGTTGAAGTCGCCTTCGATAGAGTGCTTGAGGGCAGATGCTGCAACTGCAAATTCGATAGTCTGCTGAGGATCGAATCCGTTTACGCAGCTGTAGATAAGTCCGCCGCCAAAAGAGTCACCGCCGCCCACACGGTCAACGATGTGAAGAGCGTACTTCTTGGAGAAGTAAGCCTGTCCGTCTGTGTAGAGCATAGCGCTCCAGTTATTGTCATTGGCTGAGATTGACTCACGAAGAGTGATGGCAACCTTCTTGAAGCCAAATCTGTCTGTAAGCTTCTGAGCAACCTCGATGTAGCCCTCTCTGTTGAGCTTACCTGTTGTAACATCTGTGGAAGAAGCTGCGATACCGAATACGTCGTTGGCATCCTCCTCATTGGCGATACAAACATCAACATACTGGCACAGCTCAGCCATAACCTTGCCTGCCTTCTCCTTGCTCCAGAGCTTACCTCTGTAGTTAAGGTCGCAGGAAACTGTAAGGCCGTGCTCTTTGGCCTTCTTACAAGCCTCAAGAGTGATCTCTGCAAGGGAATCGCTTACAGCGGGAGTGATACCTGTAAAGTGGAACCACTCTGCTCCCTCAAAGATCTCATCCCAGTTAAAGTCTGCGGGAACTGCCTCAGCGATGGCTGAATGTGCTCTGTCGTAGATGCACTTGGAGCCTCTCTGTGAAGCACCCTTCTCGTTGAAGTAGATACCTACTCTGTCGCCGCCTCTTGTGATCTTGGAAGTGTCAACTCCGTACTTTCTAAGGGAGTTTACTGCTGCCTGACCGATCTCATGAGCAGGAAGCTTGGTAACATATACTGAATCAAGACCGTAGTTGGCAAGAGAAACTGATACGTTGGCCTCTCCGCCGCCGAATGTAGCCTCAAGGTGATCAACCTGAACAAATCTTAAGTAGTTGTCGGGCTGAAGACGAAGCATGATCTCACCGAATGTAACAACTTTTTTAGACATTTGAATTCCTCCGAAATGATTATTAATTCAAGCCAAGATGTACGGCAAAGCCGCCGAAATCTTCAGCAAGATAAGCAAGTGTAAGATGGTTGTCAGAGTCATACTTAAAGGATGTCTCGTCAAACTTAACACCTTGTCTTGACAGGTGATATACTGCTCTGTCCACGTTGTTGCAGCCTACAGCGATGTGACCGCAGGTTCCGCGTCCAATAGACTTCATGATCTCTACTACCGATCCTGCAAATACTGAAGAGTTGCCAACTTTCTTGGTAAAGCCAAAGAGTGAATCGAACTTATCAGCAGTTGCCTCTGCAGATGCTGCATCAGGCTGGTTGATACCAACATGCTTGAGCTTAAAGCCGAGCATAGCATTAACTGCATCTCTTGTCATAGCCTCAATCTCATCGAACTTGCCGGCAGAGATAAGGTCCTTCTTGACCATCCAGCTTCCGCCGCAGCAGAATACCTTGTTAAAGCTCAGGTAGTCATTAAGGTTGTTCTTGTTGACGCCGCCTGTGGGCATGAAGTGCATCTTGGTATAAGGTGCTGCCATAGCCTTGATCTTGGCGATACCGCCGTTCTGCTCTGCAGGGAAAAATTTAACGCAGTCAAGTCCCAGTTCAATGGCCTGCTCAACCTCGCCGGGTGTGGCTGTTCCGGGAACTACCGGTACTCCGATAGACTGAATGTACTCAACGTTGGATCTGTTAAAGCCGGGGCTTACGATGAACTTGGCACCTGCAGCCTTGGCTCTGTCGGCCTGCTCCTTGTTAAGAACAGTGCCTGCACCAACGATCATCTCAGGGAACTTCTGGGAAATAATTCTGATGGCCTCCTCGGCTGCTGCGGTACGGAATGTAACCTCAGCTGCGGGAAGTCCTCCTTTTATCAATGCCTCGGCAAGGGGCTCTGCATCTTTTGCATCATCTATTGCAATTACAGGAACTATGCCGATCTTGTAAAGCTCTTCGCAAATCTTATCCATTTTTATGCCTTTCTATTTCATATTAGTTATTGATCAACACCGCAATTACTGCGCTGTGCTCTCATCGATATCTTTGAACTTGGAAGGATCAAGGTTTCCGGGATCCTGTCCGATGTATGCTGAGATACCGCCGTCGATATAAACAACCTGTCCGTTAATGAAATCAGAAGCAGGAGAAGCAAGGAATACTGCAAGTCCCATAAGGTCCTCTGTCTTGCCCCATCTCTGAGCAGGTGTCTTGGAACGGATGAATCTGTCGAAGGGATGCATTGATCCGTCAGGCTGCTTCTCACGAAGAGGTGCTGTCTGAGGTGTTGCAATGTAGCCGGGTCCGATGGCATTGCACTGAATGTTGTACTGACCGTACTCAGAGCAGATGTTTCTTGTAAGCATCTTAAGTCCGCCCTTGGCAGCTGCATAAGCAGATACTGTCTCACGTCCGAACTCTGACATCATTGAGCAGGCGTTGATGATCTTGCCTGAGCCCTTCTTCATCATTGAAGGAAGAACTGCCTTGGAGCAGATGAAAGGACCTGTAAGGTCTACGTCGATAACCTGATTCCACTGCTCTACTGACATCTCGTGCATGGGAATTCTCTTGATGATTCCGGCATTGTTAACGAGGATGTCGATTGTTCCTATATTGGCCTCTACGTCAGCTACAAACTTCTGAACCTGGTCTTCCTTGGTTACGTCACATACTGCGCCGAAAGCATCGATGCCGCGCTTCTTGTACTCAGCAAGTCCCTTGTCTACCAGTTCCTGATTGATATCATTGAAGACGATCCTGGCTCCGCTCTCAGCATAAGCTACTGCGTAAGCAAGTCCAAGTCCGTAGGAAGCACCTGTGATCCATGCTACCTTGCCTTCAAGTGAAAAGTTCTTTAAAAAGTCTCCCATTACATTATCCTCCTTAATATTATGCGTAATTTACAAAAGCTGAGTCATGGCGCAATCGTCCATGTCATCGAAATCCTGATTCTCTCCTACCATTCCCCAGATAAAGGTATATGCCTGAGTGCCACATCCTGAGTGGATGGACCAGCTGGGGCTGATGACCGCCTGCTCGTTTCTCATGACAATGTGCCTTGTCTCTGTGGGCTCGCCCATGAAGTGCATAACCAGTGCATCCTCGGGCATATCAAAGTACAGATAAACTTCCATCCTCCTGTCGTGGGTGTGGCAAGGCATTGTGTTCCAAACGCTTCCGGGCTTAAGCTCGGTCATACCCATCTCCAGCTGGCAGGTCTCAACCTGTCCGGGAAGAATGTACTTGTTGATAACTCTGTGATTGGCACCCTCAAGGCTTCCGAGTTCCTTCTTGTTCTCATCCTTGATGATGACAACATCTTCAGAAGGTGTACCCTCTCTCTTAATGAGAACCGTTGGGTAAGTCTTGTGTGCAGGTGCGCTGTTAATGTAGAACTTGGCAGGCCTTGATGCATCCTTGCTGGCAAAAGAAATATCTCTTGCCCCCATGCCTATGTACATGCCCTGCTTGTAGTCCACATCATATTTCTTGCCATCGATGGTGATAACTCCGTCTCCACCGATATTGATGACTCCCATTTCACGTCTCTCAAGGAAGTACTCTGCTCTCAGCTCATCGCCGGCAGTAAGCTTAAGTTCCTTGTTAACGGGAACGGCTGACCCTGTAATGATCCTGTCGATGTGGCTGTAAACCAGCTTAATGTCATCAGGCCTGAACAGGTCATCGATCAGAAACTCCTGACGAAGTCTGGTGGTATCATAATATTTCTCATCCTTAGGTGAGCAAGCTGTTCTAAGTTCCATAATCCCTCCAAATACAACTTGATATGTCTTGTGACTCTTGTATCATAATGTAAACTTTATACATTTTCACTTCATTTTTATATCAAAAACTTGCAAATCTTGACCAAATGTAAGTGCTTACACATATTTTACAAAATATCCGGGAAAATGTCTTGTAAAAAAAGAAAGGACCGGGCATGAAACACATGCCCGATCCTTTCAGGAACATTATTTTCCTACTATATCCGGGAAAAGCGAAATTCCATAAGTCCTGTCTACGTCAAATACCATTTTCACTCCATCATAAGTATACGTCTTCTTTCCGGTGGTAAGCTTACCGTTCTTTACACTGATCATAAAATCTCCGAGCCCACTCTCTGCATCGATGGCATAATCTCCGGTAAGAGGCTTACCGGTTAGGTCGGTGAAGGTAACGTTATAATTCTGATCCAGATTAATCCTGACTTGAATCTCACCTTTATCTTCACTGCCTGAAACTGCAGCTTTCAAGTCTATTCCATCAACGACAAGTTCGCCATTTCCTTTAAATGCCGACCACTTAGCCGGGGACAACTTCCATCCGCCGTCATTTACAAAGGCAGATATAGTTTCATTAACCAGACCGTATTTGTTGGCGGTAATATTGACACCTTCAATATTTGCCTTACCGGAATGAACTGTTCCGTCCTGATTAAGGACCAGAATTATTGGTTGCTTGCTGTAGCAGGCATCATGATATTCATACATCTTATCAATGGCAGCCTGATCTGCAGCAGGAAGTCCGTCAAACATTTCTCTATTGGTGGGTAGAACTATCAATCCGTCAGGACCAATTGACATTTTCGAGCGTGTGGCAAAGTTCTTATCAACGATCATTCCCTTCCTGGTCAAATAGATTTTATTACCAAACTTAACCACCTTGTAATCGGAGTCACTATACATCACGAGATTTCTGCCATCGGCTTCGATCATTGCCTTGATGCCCGTTTCGGGCTCAGCAACAGGGCCGGTCTTGGGGAGGCCATCATTTCCAAGATAGTACAGCTCATTACTTATTTTACTTGTAATCCAGCAGTTTTTGAGCTTTTCATTGGATCCATCCATCCTAACAAACTGTTTGATGCTTCCATCCTTGTTGTATATGGCAATAACTTGTTTGCCTATAAATGCTTCAGTAAAAACTCCTGACATAGACTGATCACCGTTAATTCCGTAATAGAACCAGCTTTTGCCTGTCTTTCTGAGTACATCGATGGCTTTTTTACCATCATCCAGATTGAAGTAAAAATAAGCCTTTGTGTTGGCAAGCTTTACCAGTGTTCTGCCTCTTGCCATGGTTCCGTCTGCCTTGAGATAGCCATCAAGACCGTTATAGTCTTTAGTTGTAGGATCTGAATATACCATGCCTTCCTGTCCGCTCTTGACAGATCCGTCTGCGTCAAATCTGTAGAGTTTGCCGCCAACTGTCATATCCCGATTGGACACCAGCGCACCGGCCGGAAGATCTTTGGTATTGTCAGTATTAAAGTAAATCTTCTTCTTGGTCGGTAAAATATTTCCAATTCTGATTTTGCCGGCCGATATCATAGGTGCAGGCATGTTCTGCCATCCGGTCACCATTACGCCGGTCTTCTCATTAAAGTAGAAGTAAAACTCACCTTCATAATAGCCAAGTGAAATGTTGTTTGTAAGATCTAATACATCAACATAGTCAATTCTCTGCCATCCGGTCAGCATTCTTCCATCATTACCAAAGCTGTAATACTTGCCGCCGATTTTGTACAACGCCTTGTCAACTATTACATAACCGGCGTATACATAATACTTGTCTCCGTCCACTGTTGCCCAGCCGGACATGACCTCAGATCCGTCCTTTGCAATTATATGACCACCTCCTGGATGAAGCATAAACTTGCCGGAAGCATATACATACCAGGTGTACGGCTTATCACTAACATATGAGGGATTTACAAGATAACGCTTAGCAGATCTATTCTCCGCCACAAAACCATTAATGTCAGGCTTAACAAGTACCCCATTCGTATCAAAGATATACTTATTATTCTGTATGGTCCGAAGCCCGGTTAAAAGGACTCCGTTTTTATCTGTAGTAATATAACTGGTTCCATTATATTTTTCCAGCTCACATGAAACAATCTCGTTTAACGCAAATATGATCACTCCATACTTGTTGCAAGCATATTTCTTGCCCTTATATGTGACTATATGGTCGTTGTCTGCAGTGGATATCCTGCAGGTGTCCGGATCAAAGAAAAATGCCGATGAGCCAATCTTAAGAAGACCTGAGAACAGACTGCCCTGCTTGGAAACATAATAAACAGATAAATAACTGTCACCCACTTTTTCTGACAGAGTGTTATTGGTAATCTTTTGCTTGCATTCCGGATCTTTATAGAAAAATGTTCCGGCAGTAGGCTTCTTGGAATTGGAAGCCTTAACGTAGACCGGTCTGAAAATACCGTTCTCATTATAGTACAGCTCTGAAGCAACACCTTCATCAATGCAATCCATTTCACCAAGGTTATTAAAATGATATACCTTGCCGCCTATAGTCACGCATTTATCCCTTGCCAGGATACCCTCAGCATCTGCGTAGTAGGTCTTTCCGTTAAAGGTAAAGAGCTGATTGCTAAATAATGCTCCTGTGTAGTCGGAATGGAAGTAATATATATTCTCATAAGCATCGATAAAATTAAATGTCGTTCCTAAAAGAATCCGCCCATCAGGAAGAACAAAATAAGTCTTCCCGCCAACGCCAAAGCACAAATCCTTAAGATGGTTAGTGTCAGAGGGCTTTTTCAGCCTGCCATCCGCAGGGCTAAAGTATGAAGCGTAGCAGGTGTCCTTAGGCTTTTTGGCAACATCTTTGGCGTTTATGATGGCTCCGGTTTCGTCGAAGTATACAAATCCGGTTTGTACCAGTCCTCCCTTGAAGCAGTATGTATCGCCATCAACCACGTGCACACCGTTGATATTGAGAGACTCTCCACTGTCATCTAGCATCAGTCCATCGCTGTTAACCCAGGTGTAGCCCTTTCCTTTTGGTACCCAGGTCTCTTTTGCTCCGGCTCCGGTACCGGGATCAAAGTAAAATTCTGTATCGTGCAGATCCGGTTTTTGCCATCCTGTCTGAATTTCGCCTGAAGTGTTGATAACATAGTACAAACCATTATCGTCAGCGACCATGGATTTTTTAGTAACACCGATAGCTATGAAACCGTCAGCCTGAACAAGATAGAGCTTTTTATTTACATTTAACACACCGGGCGCTGCAGGCAGATAGGTATAAGGATCATAGTAGCGTATTACTTCTGCGCCCTTTTTAAGGGAGCCAAAGCCTGAAGCTACGGGAACCCAAATATCTGACTCAGCGTCGTGCTTAAATCCCCAGAAGCCTGTCAGGAACTTTCCTCCGTAGAAATATGGTTTAGAAACATTTCCTGATCCGTTTACCATAACTGTGCAGGAAATAGTCTTAACACCGCCAATATTGGCCGTAACGACTGTTTTGCCGGCATTCATGAGTTGCAATTGTATGACAGCTTTTCCTTCTCCGTCAGCACTTATCTTATATGAAGTTTGAACAAAGTGAATACTTTCGTAGTTATCGGTATACCAGGTTATAGGACAGTCAAGTCCGCTATCCAAAAGTATTTCCAGTTCTTCCGATTGACCCATATTTTTAATGGTAAAGTTGTATGTGCTCTTGGCAAACTTGGCAGTCTTTATCTTAAGAAGCGGCTCGTTAGTTGTATTGACTGTAACACTGGCAGAAAGCGTTTCGCCATCCTTGTTCTTGGCTACAGTTGTAGCTGTAATGGTCGCTGTCTCATCGGCTTTAAGAGCCTTTACATTACCTATAGTATCAACTGAAACAGCCTTGGGATTAGAACTTACGAAGGTCACTTCAGCGTTATCCCGGACCGTATTGGAATTGCTCATTTCACAAAATGCAACTATCGAAAGCGTTTCTCCCTTTTTCAGAGTAACGTCACTGAGCTGCTCTCCGGTAGCTCTGTTAAAAAGAGCCATTTCTATGGGAACTGCCTCTTTTTCACCTATATAGAAATCGACCGGACCTGAATCAAAAGCCAGGCTGTCGGCAAACAACACATCGTAGCCTACGAAGTAAGCAACATAATGGCCCGGATGCAGATTTTTGATCACAAACTTTGAATGATCTTCCTCATCCGGCCCCACAAGTGCAATTGTTTCATTTGTACCGTACTGGTTAACACTGATTGCTTTGTGGCAACTTTTAGGATTCTCGATAGTTACCGAGCCATCACCATCGTCGCGACCGGTAGCATTGACGATTTCCAAGACCTTGGGAGCTTGCCCATAATTAGCGTCAAAAGTAATATTCTTTTCGGATTCAACATAGCCTTTTTTGCCTTCACCGTTATAGAAGCGGCCAAAGAGATAATAGGTGCCGCTGACAAACATCGCACCATCCAAATAGCAAGAGTTCGCCATGAGATATTCCGCATCATCCATATATGAAGCGTATGAATTATCTATATGCACAGTGTCCACCAGAACTGCACCTGTCCTCTTGGCGTTTTTGGACAGGTAAATCTCAACATCGATATGTAAATGGGTAGATTTAACTGCTACTCTTGGAAGACCTTCACTATTTGAGATGAATCCTATCTCGTTCTTTTCAATGTCGGGATCCTTGGGAATCGGAGGAACCTTTCCATCTATTGGGGTAGTTCCCATAAGTTGCATTGAAACAAGCTCTTCACTTACTACCACGTAAACAGGCCATGTATCCTGCCCGGTTACGGTATAGTTGCCAAAGAGCTCACTGTTTAATTCATAGGCAGCATCAGCAGGCTGATAGCCGGGAACTGTAAGGTCAAGTCCCGTGACATCAACTGTAACGCCGGAAGGTATAAATGACGCAGCATCAGGAACAATAATTTTGTCTCCTTCAGCTCCCTTTACAGTCTTTTCCGCATCAGCCTCAGAAACTGTGTATTCATAGGCCGGTATCACTGCCACATCTAAAAAGATCTCTGAATCTGAAGCAACTGTAATAAGGCCGTCTTCAGGAATTGAATCTGCGGAAACAGACAGTTCCTCAGTTGCAGGGAATTCTATAGCAACGGGACGTTTGCTGACAGTAAACTCAGAAACAGCAAATGCTACTTTCCCATCCGAAGTGATGGCCATTGCAGCAACAAAGAGCCTGCTTCCGGCATCTGCCTTGGCAAGATCGGTTGTTGCAATTTCCTTGAAAGCTTCAACTTTATCAGCATCTGCAAGTTCGGCAAATGCTTCGTTTTCAATGTCAAATGCCGAACTGTCTGTTATAAATTTGTAGCTTGTTGTGAAAGTGAGTGAATCCTTTAAAGACTCAGCCGTTTTAAGCTCGTAGGCTGTGTCTTTATCAGAAACAACGGGCGCAAACAGCCTGTCGAGATGACCATCTGCATTGTCGGCGCTCTCACCGTACATAAGGTCAACAGATCTAAGCTTCAGGATGACTGTATCTGAAGTGATATCTTCAGAAGTTATCTCATCCGAAAGTAATTCCTCTTGTGCTGCATCTTCTAAAGTTGCAGCAGGAACTGCTTCGGGATCTTCCTGCAAAAGAACTTCATCTGTTTCCTCTTTTTCTTCGGTCTGTTCCGGTGCAGTTTGTTCTGCTTCGTTTTCTTCAGAACCTGTCTCTTGGCCGATTTCCTCTTTTGTCTCGGTTTCTCCGGCGGCATCTTCAGGAACATCGGTTTTAGCAGGATCATCCTCTGCTTTAGGATCCGGCTCTTCGATTACTGTATCACCGGTCCCTGCAGAATCCTCATCCTGCAGATCGTTTGTGACGGGATCATCCTCAGACACAAGGTCCATGGATGAAATGTCGGTTATCTCCTGCTCATCCTGCGCGGCAAATACCGGCGTCGGCGGCATGAGACTTCCCACCGTCAGAGAAATTGCAATTAACCACGGTAAGATTCTCTTTCTCATTTCCCCTCCTAGAAAATTAAAATTGTATAATCAATTTGTTAAATCAATATAAAATGTAACACAATTCCGTCTAATTGTGACTTGGCAGAGCAGACAATATTGCATTTTCTTTTTTGTCTATTTTTTATCAAATTAGCGTTCAAAATTGAGGAAATGAGAAATGTTTATGATTATCCGTCAGCACATTGACAAATTCATCTTCTTTGGTTAAATTACTTGTTGAGCAGGATAAATGATCGCTGCCATGCAGACGAAAGAGCATGGGAGAGGAAAGTCCGGGCTTCGCAGGGCAGGATGCCAGATAACGTCTGGTGGAGGCAACTCCCAGGATAGTGCAACAGAGATATACCGCGTTAGCAATGAGGCGGGCGCCATGAGTGGAATGTGGCAATGCCATGCTTGCATGGTCATTGACATATTACACGAAGGGCATGCGGCGAATGCCGCGTAACGAGGAAACTTGTTTCCGAGTGACCGCCACTAACGTAAGGGTGGAAAGGCAGTGTAAGAGACTACCGTGCTGGTGGTAACATCAGTAGCCATGTAAACCCCATCCGAAGCAAGACCGAAAAGAGAGCCATGAGCCGGCCCGGTTCGCTCTC
>JAEEGF010136088.1_pt1 | contig 15516 bp, 8 predicted proteins | sample 9134171 | NCBI WGS metagenome assembly JAEEGF01 (sample SAMN16246542, study PRJNA631951) | gut metagenome | biome: gut microbiome; feature: rumen; material: AP-attached | host: Bos | place: Iran: Karaj | collected 2018-10 | reverse complement strand
TGAGAGCCTGCTGCCCTTTTTCTTGATTATGAGGGCACCCGTCTCGTCGTTGAAGGCTGCAAAACCGGCACAGTCTCCATCCTTGAGGTGCGACACGTCCAACTTGACCGCTGCGCTGCATGTCGGTCCTTCCATGCGCTGTGTCAGCGTGTTGGGAGCCAGATAGAGCGAATTGACGACGCGATTGGTCTTCAGTCGCAGCCATCCGGGACGTTCTGTCAAGGTCCAGGCGGCATCGATGGGGTTGTGGTTCCACTGCCAGTGCAAACCGAGTTTCTCTGACGAGAAATCGTCAGCGCATACAATGGTCTTCTCGGGTTCACCGCTCTTCAGCGGACGCATCAGTTCAGGAACGATTCCCTGCTCGTCGCCCAGCATGGGCCAGCCGTCAATCCATCGGCAGGGCATCACGGTGAGTACGCGTCCCACGCCGCCACGGTCCTGGAAGATGATGCCATACCAGTCGCCGTCCTGTGTGTCGACGATGGTGCCTTGCGCCAGATAGGGGAAGCCCCCGAACGGTGATTCCAAGATGGTCTGCTTCTCGTAGGGACCGTGAATGTCGTCAGCCCTGTAGCACACCTCGCGGCGGTGGCGTCCCGGGGCATAGACATGCGATATCATGAGCAGGTAGTACTTGCCGTTATGCTTGATCATGCGTGAACCCTCCAAGAGTCCCGTCTCGTCGGCCTCACGCTCAAAAATCTTCTGGTGTGTTCCTTCTATCACATCCGACAGGTCGGGCTTCAGCTCCATCATCTCTCCCGTACCATATATGACGTACACGCGATTGTCGTCGTCGAAGAACAACGAGCAGTCGTGGAAGTGGCGCATGCGTGACAGCAGCGTCCATTTCCCTGCCGGGTCTTCGGTGGTAAAGATATAGGTGTCGCCCATGGCACCAGCCTCGTTGGGTGCCAGCAGAGCATAGAAACGTCCGTTATGGTATTTCAGTGACGTTGCCCATTGTCCACGACCGTAGACAGTACCTTCCTGTAGATCGTATTTGGGTGAATCCGTCAGCTTGTCAAAGATATAGCCTATGGTTTCCCAGTTCTTCAGGTCCTTTGACCGCATGATGGGTGCGCCGGGCATCAGGTGCATCGTCGTGCTGACCAAATAAAAAGTATCGCCCACGCGTATAATATCTGGGTCTGGAACGTCAGCCCACAGCATCGGATTCTTGATAAACGTTGTCTTTTCGTTGTTAACAGACAAAGCACCAGCAGTGCTGCTGGAACGCTTTCCAGCAGCCACTACGGTTACAAAACAAACTACTAATGATATAATTACTAAAACAAATCTTTTCATTCAGTCAAACTACGTTTTAGTTTTCGCTTGCAAAGATACGGCGTTTTTTGGAAACTGGTGTTCTCTGATGTTTCACAAACTTCACGATTTGTATCAAAGCGTTTTTTTTTAATGATTTCGCAGATTCCACTTGGAATTATCGCTGTTAAAATCGTATTCTGCCAGTGTCGGCGTGCTGTCAGCCACTGAATAAATGCAGTAGCGCGTATTGACACCGTCCATGCCGGGGATGGCCTTTGGCATGATGCGGAAGGTGCCGTCGGTCAGCTGCTCGATGCGCCAGAGTTGTTCGTCACTGCCCGTATAGGCGGGAACGGTTGTCAGTTCCTTGTCGGCAGTGGCAGCCAGTGCACGATCGGTGCCGGCAATGGTAATCTTGAAATACGGATTGCTCAGGTAGCCGCCAGCCTCATTGACAGGCGTGATGGTCCAACGCTGATGGGGACGGAACATGTAGTCACCGCAGCGCACGGCGATGTCATCCTTGGGCCAGCCGCCGATGACCTCTTCCAAGGTCTGGCAGGTGATGGGCTTCGCGGGTTCCTGCATCTGGTCGCGGTTGAACCAGCCCTGACGGGCTACCTGCATGCGCTGGAAGTCTACAGCCAGTTCCAGTGAGTAGCCACGACGCTCGCTCTCAATCTCGAACGTGCCGCCCTTGAACTTCTCGCCAGCAACGGGCCAGCCGTTCTTCCACAGCAGCGGATGGATAGCGAGGACGCTACGGCCGCTGAGGTCAAAGTCAGCCTCCCAGTGGAACGATGCCACTTCCACGCCTTCGTCGATGATGGTACGTCCGAAGTGGCCTGCACCAGCCTTGCGGTCGCCAGCGGCAATCACCATCTTACCGCCACCGTGATACATGTCGCGGCCTACATTGTCGAGGTACGGACCCTCGACGTTACGTGAACGGCCCACGACGATGTTATAGGTAGAGTTAACACCGTCGCAGCAGGTGCCGTGGGTACCTAACAGATAGTACCAGCCGTCACGGTAGATGAGGTCGGTGGCTTCACAGTCAATGGCGATGTCCTTCTCCTTATTGCCCTTGACGCGGAAACCTGTCGTTGGGTCAAGTTCTATCAGACGGATAGTGCCGAAATAGGTGCCATAGCTCACCCACAGACGACCCGTCGTGGGGTCGAGCAACATGCCGGGGTCGATGGCATCCTGGTCCTCCATACCGTCAGAAGCGCAGACCTCTACGGCCTCGCTCCATTTGAAGTCGGGCGACTTCGGGTCAAGGGTTTTGTTCCACATGGTGAGGATACGGCCTGCGTGTCCGCCACCAAGTCCACCACCGGTGGCACCATAGATACAAAGGTAACGGTCGCCAATCTTCATCACGTCGGGGGCTGCGCCGCCGCCAGGACGGTCAGCACCACTATTCCAGCTCCAGCCGTCAGCGGAGATAAGACCGCCGCCGCCCGTGCCGAAGGTGTACCACTTGCCGTCGCACTCTGCAAGGGTCGAGGGGTCGTGGATGTAAGGCTCGCCGATCTGTGCCATGACAGGCGTCATGGCAATGTAAAAATTAAAAAATGAAATAATGAGAAATATACGTTTCATATCGCGATTATTTAATTGTTACATTTTTTAATTATTTAATTTTTACATTGTAATTAGTCACGGGATTTCCTTTCTCGTCGATGAAACGGACACAGAAGTCGCTCATGCCCGGGCCGTTGATGATGGCACCGCGCAGGATGTTGCGGCCCTTCTTCAAGGTCAGTCTGGGCGATACGGCATCGTCCTTCACCATGCGGCGGTCGCCGCTGAGCAGCAACTTCTCCTCGCCGTTGAGCCACCACATAGAGGCAGAGTTGGAACCGACGGCCAGACGGATGTTCTCGATATCTTCGTCGCAGTCGATGATGGTCACAGCCCAGAAGAGCACGCCATAGACTTTCTCGCCCCATTTCTCGGCAAAGCGGAAGAGTTTCACGTTCATGTTCTCGCTGTCGAGGGCATGCCATGTCAGCGTCTGGGTGACAGTCTTCACCTCAGGTTGGGCGGATGCCTGTTGTGCACCGCGACCGAAACCGGCGGGAGCCTGCTCCTGCTTGAAAACGGCTTTCACCTTCTGTCCGTCCTTCGGCACCATGGTCTGCTGACCCTTGAAATAGTTTCTGTAGAAGTGTTCACGCAAATAGGAGTCGGTAAAGACGGTATTGCCGGTGTTGGGCTTGTCGATGGGCTCTAAGAGCAGCCAACGGCGGATGAATCCTTCGTCGTCGGGTTGTTTGGGCTCTGCAGTGGCAGGCGTGAAATACCTGGGACGGTTCTTGAACTGGACATAGTCGATGCTGACAGGAGCATCGCCCTCGCAGGTGATGACCAAGTCGCTGACACCCTTCGGCATATACGCTAACTGAGCAGTCATCGTGAGCCACTGATTCGTCATGTCACGACGGAACATAGCCGGTGTACCTGCGGGAACTTCGGGCTTAACAGTCATCTCTACTTTGGCGAGAATCTTGCCGTTGGGGGCTTTCTCGCGCACAAAGAATTTGGTGTTGCCGGCAGCCTTGGCACCGATAACCATATAGCCGTCGGTGAGACAGTTGAAGTCAATGTCGGTATATTTCAGCCAACTGCCCTTTGCGGGCAGGGTGGCCTCAAAGCTACGGAACGTGTTGACGGTATCGATGAGTGCGGTGGTCACATCGCTGCTGGCACTGCTGTAGCGGTCTATCTCTATCCGCTCTGTTGCCTTGTTGATGCCAACGCCGCGCAGGGTCTGCTTCACCTCCTGAATAGTGCCGTCGGGGTTGAACGTCAGCTTCTCGATACAGGCTGAGCGGCGCTTGTCGTCACGGGGCGAGAAATAGTTGTGGTGGTAGAACAGATACCACTGACCTTTGTAGTTGATGATGCTGTGGTGGTTGGTCCAGCAACCGTTGGGCTGCTCGGCCATGATCAGCCCCTTGTACTCATAAGGCCCCATCGGATGTTTACTCATGGCATAGCCGAGAACCTCAGTATTCTCACGCACGTATGGATAGGTCAGGTAATAATTGCCATTATACTCGAAGGCAAACGGACCTTCAGCCTGACGGTTGGGCAGGTCTTTGAGGCAGTTGACACCATACATCTCAAACTCGCGGTCGCCCCACTTCACCATCTCCTTCGGCGTGTCGTCGGCCAGTTCCTTCATGTTGGGCTTTAGCTTGGCACAGCGGCCTGCGCCCCAGAAGATGTAGGCATTGCCGTCAGAAGCCTGGAGCACGCACGGGTCGATACCGCCGATGCCTTTGATAGGTTCCGGTTCACAGATAAACGGACCTGTAGGACTGTCGGCTACAGCTACACCGATGCCAAAGCCGCGCATAGCACCCTTAGGAGTAGACGGGAAGTAGAAATAATATTTACCATTTCTTTCTACGCAGTCAGGAGCCCACATGGAGTAGGAGTCTGGCTTCACCCAAGGTACCTTGTCCTGAGTGATAATCATACCGTGGTCGGTCCAGTCGGTCAGGTTCTCTGACGAGAAGACATGGTAGTCCTCCATGCAGAACCAGTCTTGCCGTTGTCCTTCCGGAGGGAAGATGTCGTGCGAGGGGTAAACATATACCTTGTTATTGAATACTCGTGCGGTGGGGTCGGCAGCAAACTGGTCCCTGATAATCGGGTTTTGAGCGGCCGCCGTCATCGTAATGATGAGGGCGGCCGTCGAGGTTAAGTATTTCATAGTTGATAATAATTACTTGAATAGTAGCGGAGCCATCTCGCGCAGTGAGCGGCGCCATGTTAGGAACTCATGGGCAGTACCTTCGCTGATGAAACCGTGGGCGTTGTAACCGGCAGCCTTCAGCGCCTCGACGCTCTTGTTGATGCCGTCAGGACGCTCCTTCGAACCACAGCTCTCGAAAATTACACGGACGGCCTTCGGGTCCTTGATGTCTTCAGGCATATAGGTGCCACCGCTGAGCAGTCCCCAGTAGCCGAAGACCTCAGGACGGCGCGTCGTGATGAGTTTCGTCTCTATGCCACCCATCGACAGGCCGGCCATGGCGCGGTTCCACTTGTCGGCCTTGGTGAGGAAGTTCTTGTCGATGAAGGGAACAAGCTCGTCTACCAGCAGTGTCTCGAACTCCTTGGCGGTGAACTGGCCGATGGTGCCGAACTTGACGTTGTTGGTCAGACCGTAAGCCATGACGATGATGAAGGGCTTGATCTTGCCCTCGGCAATCATGTTGTCCATGATGAGGCCGGCATGACCCTGTTTCGACCAGCTGGTCTCGTTCTCACCCCAGCCGTGCTGCAGGTAGAGTACGGGGAAGCGCTCCTGCTTGCCCTTCACGAGCTTACCGTACGTCGGCGGCAGATAGACCATAGCCGTCTGCATCTCACCGGTGCTGGGCGACGGGTAGAGCACCTCGCTGACGGTGCCGTGAGGAATGTCCTGGCGGCAGGCATAGAAGTCCTGGTCGGGAGCGGGAATCTCAATACCGCTCTCCCAACGGCAGGAGCCGAAGTAGTTATGTGTGCCGGGGTCGTTGAAGACGCCACCGTCAATGGTCAGGTGATAATAGTGGAAGCCGGGATCCATCGGACCTTCAGTGGTACCAACCCACACGCCGTCCTTGTCCTTGCGCAGCACCGTGCCGCCGCGACCACCCAGTCCGAGACTGACAATGACCGACTTGGCATCGGGAGCCTCTACACGGAAGCGGGCATAGCCCTCGCTGTTCACTTGCGGATACTGCTGACCGGGCTGGTTCATCACGTTGGGAACGAAGTCTTCCTTAGGCTGAGCATTGTCGAGTGAAGTATTGAAGTCCTTGATGGCATAATAAGCCTGCTTGCGCTTGTAGTTCTCGTCGAACGGCAGGGGGTGGTTGTTGACGCCCAGCCACGAGTCGCGGTCGCCAAGGTTCCAGAAGGTCACACAGTCGATGACGTCCTTATGCTTGCGGAAAATCTTGAAGATGCGGTTGTACTGATCCGTCAGCAGGGTGTTCATATAGGGAGCCACGGGCTTGGCTTCACCACGCGAGAAGCGCAGCTGACCGCCCATCTCGGTGTTCATGCGGATGTCGAGCTCTGTGACATGGATATGCTTCACGATCTGCGAGTACTTCGTGATGGCGGCATCAATGTCCTCCTCTGACGGACCGTAGACGTTGTAGTGACCCTGCATGCCGATACCGTGGATAGGTACACCAGCGTCCTGCATCTTCTTCACCATGTTGTAGATGCGGTCGCGCTTGCCGGGGTCGCACTCGTTGTAGTCGTTGTAGAACAGCAGGGCGTTGGGGTCTGCCTCGTGGGCAAACTCAAAAGCCTTGGCAATGAACTCGTCGCCGCAGAGCTTGTAGTGGCGGCTCTCGCGATAGGGACTGCCGGGTTCAAACTTGCCGTCGACGAAATTCGGGCGGACATTGTCGGCGATGGCCTCGTTCACCACGTCCCAGGCATAGACCACATCCTTATAGCGGTTGACGACGGTATGGATGTGCTCACGCAGACGCTGGTAGAAAACTTCCTTCTTCACCTCGCGGCCTTTCTTGTTGGTAAACATCCAGTCAGCAAACTGCGAGTGCCAACACAGGCAGTGTCCGCGCAGTTTGATACCGTTCTGACGGGCAAAATTGGCAATGCTGTCAGCTGCTCCCCAGTTCCATACGCCCTCCTTCGGGTGCAGCATACCGGGCTTCATGTCGTTCTCAGCGGTCATGCTACTGAACTCCTTTTTCACCAGTGCCGACTGATCTGCATCGGCAACATTCCGCTTGTTCACGGCTACGCCAATGTAGAAGTAGTCCTTGTAAGCATCCTTCAGAGACCCGTTGGAGTCGTCACGCATGCCCCACTGGGGCTGAGCACATACGGTAGTGCTGCCCAGAGCGAGCAACAACAGTACGAAACTTGTTTTGATGGTTTTTTTCATAATGTTTCTAGTTTAATCAGGTTTGTGGTTGCAAAGATACGCAAAATCCTTGTAACTGACATTTTCTTATGTTTCACGAATTTTCTCTATTGTATCATGGTGGGCTCACAGGGGGACAGACCCTCTGTAAGGGTGCCTCACATGGGGTCTGTCCCCCTGTGAGCCAGTCCCAACAGGAACTTGTCAATGAAAGCCTGCACCTCGGGCCACTGGCTTTCGGGTAGCTGACAGTGACCGTGACCGCCGACGATGCTCCAGCCCATGCGGTCGGCAATGCCGAAGCGCTCCCACACCTCATGGGCGGCCTTGGCTGATACCTGCATCGACTCGTCTGCCAGCCACTCGTAGTCAGGATTGCCCAGCAACAGTAAGGCCCGTGGACACACCATGGCACACAGCTCATGCTGGTCGTACGGCAACCGATAGACGCTGTCGCCGTGGAAGTTCTCCTTCTGGCTCTCCAAGAACCAATGGTAGTCCGTCTTGTCGATGTCTTCCAAATTCTTTCCCGCCAACGTCAACTCATGCGACTTACGCCACGCAGCAGCTCCGCCGCCACCTGGTTCCTGGGCAATAGTCAGTGCTATGCGCTCGTCGAAGGCACCGCAGTAGAGCGCCATCTTGCCAGCATACGAGCATCCTGTCACGCCGATACGCCGCATGTCAATCTTCGTCATCTCAGGTCCTAACTGCTGCAGACCGTCAAGCAGGCGGCTCATGCCCCAGGCCCATTCGCTGTAGGCACCGTTGCCTGTCAGGTTGGGGTAGAGGCGGTCAAAGTGGTGTTCGCCACGGTCGTGGTGGTTGCCCCACTGCTTGTAGTCGTTCACCTGCGCTGAGGTGAAAGTGGTGGTGGCAATCGGCCTGTCGGCGAAGAGCTGACGAGGCAGGGCTATCATGTCCGTGCCAATCATCAGCGCGTATGGAGCCTCGCCCGTTTGGGGATAGCTGATAGCTGAGCGCAGCGTCAGCGTCTCTCCATTTACCGTCACGTCAACGACGAGCGTGTCACCCTCCATGCGGGCCTTGACCTGCTCCTTGCCGACGGCAGGCTTTTCGCCGATGCCGTAGTGCTGTATCAGTGTCCCTATCTCGTTACGCCTCCGTTCCCAGTCACTAAAGCTGCTGACACCCTGAAGGGCATTGGGCAACTCGTGTATTTCCGGCAACAGCCCGGCGTCAGGCAGTTCGGGCTTAGGATAATGACTGCCCGTGTCCTCCTGCTGATACACAAGTGGAGGCAGGGTAGTAGCTTGCTCTTTCTGAGCCAATACCGTCGTTGAGACAAAGGCTAATAGAATAATTGATAATAGTTTCTTCATGAGTTTGATGGTTTCTGCTACAAAGGTAAGTAAAAACAAGGAACATTCATTGCATAGTAACAGTCTTTATTTAATAATTAGCCGCGGTTAACGTTTTTTAAGGGGGTGGTAACGCTCGTTAACGATTTATTTGCTATCTTTGCAGTTGAAACATTTAAGACAATTATTAACCCTTAAACAATTAACGATTATGAAAAAACTGTTTACTACTCTTCTGTTCCTCATGGCAGGAATCCTGTTTGTTGGTGCCCAGACGCTTAAAATCGGCAACACCTCGATTGACCTGACCAAGAACGGAACATACACAAATGTCGGAACTAACAACGGCACAGTAACTTATGATGCTGCGAGCAAAAGAGTGACCCTAAAGTATGTCTATCTTAAAGACCAAACGATTACAGGCAATAATCTCTCGGATGCGACTTACTATATCCGTCTGCAGAGCAGTCTTAACATTGTAAACTCCGAAGGCATGTGTATGCGCTTCGACTACAGCAATGTGGTATTTGAGGGTAATGGCTATACGATGGTTTTAGATGGCAGTTCTTATGCGTCTTCGGGACGTAGCACCTTTGATGCTGAGGAAAGCAGCATCGCGTTCTGGAACATCTTCATGCGCGTGGAGGCAGGTGGTTCAAATGCTTTCTGGGGCAACAGTACCAAGGGAAGCCTCAGTTTTATCCGTGCCTATGGCGACATATCGAGTACGAGTGGTGCAGCGTTTAAAGGCTTTAAATCCATGTCTTTTGACGACGGCCTTATTATCGATGACAATGCTAAGTTTGTGAGCGGAACGGGTGTCACCAACAGCACAGACGGATCGCTGCTGAAAACAGCCACATTGAGGCCCTTCTTGAGAATTGGCGGGGAAATTGTACGTACGGCGTTGAGCAGTGGCTCTGGAACCAACTGGACCTGGAATCAGAGTACGAAAACGTTAACCCTCACAAACGCTGCTGTCACGACCAGCACATATCAAATGGCTGCGCTTGAAAACGCCGGCATTGACGGACTGACTCTGAAGATTGAGGGCACTTGCAATTTAACACAAAAAAGTGAAGCCTATAGTATTGTCTCTTCGAAAAGCATGACTATTTTGGGCAATGGCGCAAATTCATCAAACCTAACGCTTGAAGGTAAGAATGGCGGCATATATAGTAGTATCTCAGGAGGTGGCACACTCACTGTCAAAAACATCAATGTCAATATTCAATCTTATGGACGCGGTATTCATGGTGGCTCAACTACGGATTTGTCCATCAACAAGTCTTCACTGGCAGTATACGGAAATTCCGGAAGTATTGTTGGGCTCAATTCCTGTACGATGACAGACTGCGACGTCGATGCCACGCAGAGTCCTAACGTCTGCTTCCGCTCGTCGCTGAATGGTTTCGGAACTCCCAATGGACTTTCTTACAGTGCCATCTATATTGGAACCCTGAACACTGCTGACAAATACAATGTGTATGTCTTAGGTCATCAGGTGAACGCACTGAACAAGTCGCGTGTTGCCGTCGATGGACTGACCAGTGGACAGATATCCTTCGACAGCGATGCCAAGAAACTGACGTTGGATTATGTCAAATTAGAAGCTCCCAGTGGCGACAACAACAGTGGTATTAGGTTTTACGGCGGTTCCGACTCGGATACCTATACCGTCAACCTTGTGGGCACTAACATCGTCACGACTAACGGCAATGCCTGTAACATCGGCAGGACAACGACTTTCACGGGTGTCGGCACCGGTTACTTTACCTCTAACGCTGAGAGCGGCATGTCCGTCTACGCCCCAGCCTGCGTCACCCTCAACAGCAGCAATGTCATTCGTTTCGTGGGTAAGAAGTACGGATACTACGGCTCTAACGATGAAAACGAGGTGCTGACATTTAAGAAGACAACCTCTGACACTCATTACTACGGTTTCAAGGGTGAAACCAAGAGTGTCCACAACTTGAGGAAGCTTAGCATGACTGGCATGGACTTCACATACGGCTGCTACTACAACGAAGACACGCATGATGTACGCATAAATGGTGGCAATTCGACAAACGACTGGGTTGGCTCCTATGCTGTTACTACTACATATGGCATTACCATTGCCGACAAAGAGATAAACAACGTAAATAAGGTTGGCGTCGGCAGCAAGTACATCACCAAAGGCGGTGTCATGGCTGTACGTTATGACCCTGATACCAAGACATTGACGCTTGCCCAAGTCACTGTCGACAACAAGGGAGATGCTGTGAATCCTGTCTACAACAAGACATGTGACAATCTGACCATCAACGTCACGGGCAACTGTGAGCTGAAGTCTACGTCAAAAAACAGTTCATCAACCAACATCTGGAAAAACACCACCATCCAAGGCAACGGCACGCTGAGCCTGACTGGCACTAACGGCAATTTGCATGCAAGCAATAATGCTGTAGTCACGCTGGATGACATCAATATGGAAATTGAGGGCAATGCCGAAACCACCAACACGAATGGCACGTTGGTGGTCAACCTGAAGACAAAGGACAAGCAGGTAAAGGTGGACGGCAGCGTCTATAAATGGACTGCCATCACCCTGCAGAATGGCACAAAGGTTGTGGAGCCCGCCGGCGCCAAGCTGAACGCTGATGGTACTGCAGTAGTGACATCGAATGGTGGCGTAGCTTCTGGCGTGGTGTTCGGCGACAAGACGGCTACCGCCATCGATGCCGTCGAGGTTGACCGCAATGCCGACGTCCGCGACATCTACGATGCCAGCGGCCGTCAGACGGATTCAGCCCGTAAGGGTCTGAACATCATCCGCATGAGCGACGGCACCGTCCGTAAGGTCATGGTTAAGTAAGAGAAACCCGCACAGATTCTCATTCTCAGGCTCACAGGGAACTCTCCTGTGAGCCTTTTTCAATAGCCCCTCACTCTGTGCGGTGGATACCGCTATCAGGGTGAGGGTAAAAAGGACAAGAAGATGATTCTGTCCCCAAAAACGAAAGAGATTATTTCTTCTTCATAGTGATGAGAATTCTGTCCTTTGGCATGCCGTCCTTGGCCTTCTCAACGTTTATGCTCTCAATGTCGTCAGGTTTTATACTATTCAGTTCTGCAACATCCACCACTTTGCCGTCAATGATAACCTCAACATCTTTGGCGTTGGGATGCGGGCCGATTATGATATGCTTCGGTGCTGCTTTTTCTCCTTGCTGTCCACCTTGTAATTTAAAGTTGATGGGGATGGTGTACTTGACGCGCACAGGTTTGCCATTTTGCATGCCGGGTGTCCAGTTGGGCATCGAATAGATGACACGCAGTGCCTCGGCATCCAACTCTGGCGATACTGACTTGAAAACCTTGGCATTGGTGATACTTCCGTCCTTCTCAACAACAAAGTTGGCGATGACACGGCCTTGGACACCGGCCTTGTGGGCTTCTTCGGGATAGCGGACATTCTCAGAGAGAAACTTCATCAAGGCTGCGGCACCGTTTGGGAACTGGGGCATTTGCTCAACGACGTCAAAAGCTTTTTCTTTTGTGTCGACAGCCATTGCATTAGGCATCTCGACAGGCTTTGGCTTCTGGTCATCAGGGATAGCATTAGGTATCTCGACAGACTTTGGCTTCTGGTCATCAGGAGTCTGTTCTACAACGACAACCTCACTGGCGCTACCTGTTTTGATGGTGGCATCCTTCTTGCCCTTCTTGATGATCTTCTTCTGGGGCTGTTGATAGACGACGTCGGTGACGGTTTCGGCATTCAGGGCCAAGGCTATGCCTACGATAGGCAGCAGGGCGAGCAGCTTCAGAAGGTTGCTGCGGGGTGATTTCTTATGTAACATCATGGTTATACGGTTTTTGAGGGTACTGTGACTGATGCCGTTAGCAATGGAGTACCCGCCAATGCCTGTGGCTTTCGAGATTAACAGATATTGATATTGACGCGCATTAATCCCTTGAGAGAGTACTGCACCGTCGGCCTCATACTCGTGGATGGCGCGGAGGTCTTGGCGCAGCATCCACATAGCAGGGTTGAACCACTGTAGGGCGGTGAGCAGGTCCACGAGAAGCAAGTCCCAGGAGTGCCTGAGACGGACATGTCCCCGTTCATGGGCGAGAATGGCAGCGTCATGTTTTTCGTAGTCGCTGCGGTTCATCACGATATAGTGCATCCAACTGAATGGCGACACCTTGGCGTTACCGGTCACGCAGAGAGTGATACCGTCAGGTTGCGGATGCTTCTCACTCCGTCGTATCAGTAGCAGCACTTTCATTAAAGATACCAGCGTATGGGCCAGCGTCGCAGCGACACCTATTATAAATAGTATGGGCAGTACGACTTGCCAGACCTCGGGGGCATTCTCTGTGGCTATTTCTGCTTGGACATCGCCTACAGACACCATGGGCGTGGCCTCCATCATCATCGTTTTATGCACGGTGATGACGCACAGTGGCAGCACGAACGACGCTGCCGCTGTCAGCAACAGCACCACGCGGTTGACCCTGTGGAACGTCTCTTTCGAGAGCATCAGGCGGTAGAACATGTAGAACGCAACAATCAGTACTGCCACCTTGGCATCGTATATCAGAAAGTCTGTCATATTTACGATTTGACGATTTGTTCTTTTCTTCTATTTGCTGTTCTCAATCTGGTCGATGAGTTCGCGCAGTTCCTCCACGCTGATCTTCTCTTCTTTTACAAAAGAGGAGACAGCAGAGAGGTAGGAGTCGTCGAAGTAGTTTTTGATGATACCCGCCATCGACTTGCGTCCGTACTCCGCTTCGGAGATGAGCGGATAGTACTGGTAGGTATTGCCGTACTGCTTGTGGTCGAGGAATCCCTCGCGCTCCAATATCCTGACGATGGTTGAGAGCGTGTTGAAGTGGGGACGAGGTTCGGCGTAGTGCTCTTGCAACTCGCGGACGAACATCGGGCCGTGCTGCCAGTACAGCTCCATGATTTCCTTTTCCTTGTTGGTCAGTTTCTTCATAATTGTTGTCTTTGTTGTCGTTAATAAATCGCGTCGTCATCAATATCTGACCGCAAAGTAACTAAAACTTTTCGTTATTCCCAACTAAAAGACTTAGTTTTTAAACTATTTTAATTAGTTTCTTTAGTTGTTCACACATGGCTCAGGGCAAAAGTTGATTTTCCATAATACGTTCTTTGGTGCAGGAAATGCAGTATTTTACACAGCTAATGACCGATTTGGGTTTAATGGTTTCTGGCTACCAATGAAAAGCAACATGGTGGCTACTTGGGAGGAAGGGACTGCCACGCTTTGGAACCTCCGGTACAAGAAGAGCGCCGACAACGCCTGGACTGTCGTCACCGGCCTGACGGAAGCCATCTACGACTTTGAGACAGCAGACCCGTTTAGCGGCTGGACACGCACTGAATCCTACACCAATTCAAGCTGCGGCACCTTCTCCGTGGTGTATATGACCGACATCACCGATGCCAGCACATTCTTTGAAGTGGCTCAATACGCTTACAACGACTGGCACGACACAGAGTGGCCAGACGCTGACGCTACATCCCATTAACAGCATCCCCGCCATTCCTTCGTGGAATGGCGGGGATTGTTTCGTCAGGCTCAAACCTCACACACCCTCCTGCAACTCAAAACTCTGTGTCTCTGTGCCAGTAGGTTGAAGTCAATTCGCATGATAAATCTTTTTCAGTGCTGACGCTAACTCTTGTACTGTCAGGGGGCTGGCGACTATGGTGCCGTCGGGGCCGATGACAACGGTTTCGGGCCATGAGTAGATTCCGTATGAATTCTTGGCCGCATGAGTGGACAACTGTGGCCAGGGCAGACACTCTTCCCTCAGTCGTTCCTTCCATTGTTTCATATAGTTTCCGTCCATCACAAGGCTGAGGATTTGCAGACCTTTTTCATGATACTTGCCGTAGAGCGTGCGCAGCTGGGGCAGGATGTCGAATTGGTCGCGATTCCAGCTCTCATAGAAGTGCAGCACCACATACCCTTTACCGATATACTCGCTCAACTGGTGAGCGTTGCCTAACGTGTCTGCAAGGAGCATGTCTTCATAATGTTTCCCCGGACGGCGTTTTTCCAGTCCTGCTGCATACTCCCTGACAGGCACCATCAGCAGATGGTTGGCATAGCGGAACTGGTCGCTGAGGAAAGGTTTCAGCTCGTCGTAGGTCAGTTCGGTATATATCTTGTTGATGGCGTAGGCCCTCAGCAGGTCGTCATTGCCTTGGAAGATGACCTGACGGAAAAGTTCGCGCTGTTTGGCGATGGCGGCATCCAGTTCGGCACGGTCCTTCATTTTGAGCATGCGCAACCGCTCTGCCTCCGTTTCGTTCAGGAAGTCGTTGCGTTGCTGCGAAGCCTTCTGACTCTTGACGGTACGCTTCTGCAGGTCTGCCTTGACAGGTTGGCCGTCTGCCCAGAAGTAGGTGAAAAGGCGATTGTCCGTGCTCAGTCCGCACACCTCGTCTTTCGGCAGCCGGCAGGTGAAGGAGAAGCGGCCATTGCGGACGGGGAACTTCCCCAATTCCTCGAAAGAGGCCACCGTACGTCGGATGGTGACGCTGTCGGCATCGGCCGGGGCCGTACCGCTGATCTGGCAGTCCACCTGTTGCAGGTCTTCAGAGCCGTTCGTAATCAGTCCGTTGTATGAGACTACCTTTCGTAGCTGCGTCGTAGAGATAGTAGAAGAGGTAATCATGGCAGGGCGTTGTTTCACCTCACCGCCTTCTGCCTGGTATTGCTCACTCTTCTTGTAAAGTGTGTAGCAGGTGTAGCCAAACATATCCTTGTGCTTCTGGCCTGAGGCCGTCTCGGCGTATGGGCTGAGAATGCTGATGAGTGTGTTATACTGCTCTTGGGTCAGTTTGTGAGGATAGCCGTCGCACATCTTATGGAGTATGACAACGGCAGCCGTCTTGCCCCCCGATGTCTCCCGGTCGTAGATATGGCAGGTCTGCTTCACTTTGGCCAACAGTTCGTCGTAGGTCTGTGGAGCTGTAGGGTC
>JAEEGF010005231.1_pt1 | contig 15521 bp, 11 predicted proteins | sample 9134171 | NCBI WGS metagenome assembly JAEEGF01 (sample SAMN16246542, study PRJNA631951) | gut metagenome | biome: gut microbiome; feature: rumen; material: AP-attached | host: Bos | place: Iran: Karaj | collected 2018-10 | reverse complement strand
GGGCGTGTTCGAAAATCCCACGCTCGCCAAAGGCACCATCGCGGTGGCTCAGGCGCTCGCCGATTCCGACGCCGTTACCATAGTGGGCGGCGGCGATTCCGCGGCAGCTGTCCAGCAGCTCGGCTTTGCTTCCAAAATAACCCACATTTCCACCGGCGGCGGCGCGTCGCTCGAATTCCTCGAAGGCAAACAGCTCCCCGGCATCACCTGCCTCAACGACAAATAAGCGCGGAGGAAAGAAAAAATGAAAAGATCCGTCAGAACCACAGTCATCGCCGGCAACTGGAAGATGAACAAAACTCCCAAGGAAGCCAAAGCGCTGGTCAAAGCCATAAAGGCCGAGCTCGAAGGCAAGGACGTTTCCAAGTGCGAAATAGTCGCCTGCGTGCCTTACGTCGATCTGGCGACCGTGATCAAGGAAGCCAAGGGCTCGCCCGTAAAGGTCGGCGCCGAAAATGTCCACTGGGCGGAAAGCGGCGCTTTCACCGGCGAGATCTCCGCGGCGATGCTCAAAGAGATAGGCGTTGAATACGTCATCATAGGCCATTCCGAACGCCGCCAGTATTTCGGCGAGACCGACCAGACCGTGAACGCCCGCGTCAAAGCGGCGCTCGCCGCCGGGCTCAAGGTCATACTCTGCGTGGGCGAACTGCTCGCCGAGCGCGAGGAAGGCGTCACCGCCGAGGTCGTTTCCAGACAGGTCAAGATCGACCTTCTGGGCGTGACCAAAGAACAGATGGCAAACGTCATAATCGCTTACGAACCCGTGTGGGCGATAGGCACCGGCAAGACCGCCACCAGCGACCAGGCCGACGAAGTCTGCGGACTCATACGCGAAGTGCTGGGCAAGCTCTACACCAAAAAGCTCGCCGAAGCCACCACTATCCAGTACGGCGGCAGCATGAACGCCAAGAACGCCGAAGAGCTGCTTTCCAAAGTCAACGTGGACGGCGGACTCATAGGCGGCGCGTCGCTCAAAGCGCCCGATTTCGCAACCATAATCGCCGCTGCAAACAAATAACCGCAGAGCGCATATAATCGGCAAATTTACGCACCGTAATTACTGATTTTGAACAAGGCTATACCAGTATTAATTTGGTATAGTCTTGTTTGTTTTATGACCTGATTATGCGTAAAAAAGGTGCTTGACCAAAAACTCGACTGCCGTACGACAGTACGGCGACGCTCGTTTTTGGCCAAAATTTGCTCGATTCTATGCGCTCTGCCTTGTGACGCCGCAGCGTTGGGTTACGCACGACGGAACGTTTGCGGAAAAGGCGAACGCGCCCGCCGGAATGAAATAGTTTTACAAGGCTATACCAATACAAATCTGGTATAGTCTTGTTTGTTTGCGGACCTTTTTTGCGGAACCGCTTGACATCGCCGCGCGGGCGGAATATAATAATCTAACAAACATCGGCGAAAAAACGGAGGAGAACCGACAATATGGAAAACAATTCAAAAACGCTCAAAACCATCCAGACGCTCTGCAAGGTCGGCAGGATATTGAGCAAGATCACATTCATAATATGCATCGTGGGCGCGGCGCTGTGCGTCGCGGGCATAATCTCGCTCGCGCTCATCCCGGAAGGAATAAAGTTCGACGGGCTCACCATACAGGGGCTGGTGCAGAAGCACGCCGGAGTTTCGGTGAACACCTGCTACGCCGCCATGGCGGCGGGCATAGCGCTCTGCGCGGGCGGAGCCGTGCTCGCAAAATTCGAAGAGCTGTATTTTAAGCGCGAACTCGCATCCGGCACGCCGTTCACCTTTGACGGCGCCAAAGAGCTCATACGGCTGGGCGTGCTCACGATCGCCATTCCCGCCGTCGCCGCGCTCGTCGCCGCGATAATTTTCGGCGTGATGCGCGCCGTCCTGCCCGACGTGGACGAGATGAAATACAACATCCGCCTTTACTTGGGGATGGGGATCGGTTACATCTTCGCCGGCCTGCTCTGCCGCTACGGCGCCGAGCTTTTCGCCAAAAAAGGCAAAAAAGAAAAGCAGCAGGAAAGCGTTTGAATCATGAGCGCCTTGCGGCGTATTATAAAAAACGCGCATCCGCGGAGGGACACTTGCCATAGAGCAGGTGTCCCTCGCGGTCGTTATACGTGTTTCAGACAAAAGTATCATTCATTAATTTAACAGTATAACGCAGGCGGGGAGAAATCCCCGCCTCGATATAAATTCAACTTTTTTTGTATTTTTCGATCGTCGCCTTATACGCGTCATTTTCAAGCAGTTTTACGTTCCGTGGATTCTTCCACGATAACGCGCTGTTCGCGCAGTAAGAAAGAAGATCGTCTACGCCGTGACTTTTTACGCACGCATCAAGCAGCGATTTGTCTGTTTTTGACATCTCCTGCAATTTTGAGACGGCTGAAAGATACTTGTCGGTGATCCTGATGATATCTTCTTCTTTTCCACCACGAAACTCCCGGGCAATCAGGTCATTTTGAAGTCTTCCGAAAGCGACGTAAGCCTGTTCGACAAGATACGCATCTTCAAGTTCACAACCGAGCCGGTATGCACCATCTGCAATATTTTCAACCTTTTTCACCATTGTTTCATACGAAATCTCTGAATCATAGAAATACGACTTTACGAGTTTATCTGCGGCGAATTCGGTAAGCTCATACATATTGCGTTTTGCCCAATACAAAAACTCAGCTCTGTCTTTTGTAAAAAGCTGTTCGTTCATCTGTCCCGACGAGAAATACCACCCGCCGAATTTCTCGCTGTGGATCTTCAGCGCTTCGTCGGTTTTGCCTACCGCGTGAAGTAGAATCGCTTTCATTTTCCATGCACCGAGGCAAAGCTGAACATCGTTACAACCTTCGATTATCTTATTGCAAATCGGTTCGATCTCGTTTTTGCGTTCACGCGCCTTCTGCAGATCCGGTTCCGCGTCGTCTACTCCGAGTGACCACATGTAAAAGTACATTATCCGATAGTCGTTCGGGTAGTCTTTATAGGCTTTCGCGATTATCCGGCTGTCATAGTTTTTGCGGTATTCCGCTATAGTTTTTTCTATTTCTTCGTTTACCTTTTCTTTGTCGTAACCCATAAGCTCGTCAAGTGTAATACCGAAATAGAATGCAAGCGGTTGGAGCAAAGTGATGTCGGGATAGGTTTCGTTTCTCTCCCACTTGCTGACCGCAGCACAGGTGACGTTCATTGCCTCTGCGAGCTGCTCCTGCGTAACACCCTTTTCGGATCGCAAACGTTTGATGTTTGTTCCTATTGTGATTTTCATAATATCCTCCGATAAATATTATTGAAACGGCGCCTGTTTCTGATTAAATTATAGCACGAAAACGAGGATTGTAAAGGGATCGTCAGGAAACCTATATTTAACCGTAAGTTTATTTTTTATAGTTTCACTATATTCAAACGTATAAAAATATAAAGCGGAAAGCAATCCATGCCTAACCGGACGCATAGCGCTTTTGATGACCGTTGGTTGTCAAAAGTGCTTTTGCGTTGGTTTTGCGGAAAACAGCACAGATTAGAGCAATTTCAAAGCTAAGCTCAAAAAATCGGGACACCTGCTTTATTACAGGTGTCCCGATGCGCGTTTTTTGTTCGTAAAAAGGGAAGAGATCAAATAATAAAGCTCACTCTGCCGCCCTGCGGGTGGATGAATTCCAGCTTTGAGCAGCGCAGGGCGAGTCCGCCGCCGGTCTTTGCGCCGTAGCGCCTGTCGCCGCGCACGGGGCAGCCGATATATGCGAACTGCACGCGGATCTGGTGGGTGCGGCCGGTGAGCAGGTTGATTTCCACCGCCGCGGAATTTTCAAAGCGGGCGGTCACGCGGTATTCCAGCGCGGCGCGCTTTACTCCGGCGCGCATGCGTTTCACCACGTAGCTCTTGTTGCGGCTTGCGTCGTGCCACAAAAGGTTTTTCAGCGTGCCGGAATCGGTCGCGGGCCCGTTTTCGACTATTGCGGTATAGGTCTTTTTTACCCTGCCGGGCGCGCAAAGCTCGGCAGAAGCGCGTTTGTTGTTTGCAAGCAGCAAAAGACCCGACACCGCTTTGTCCAGCCGGTGGCAAGGGAACGCGCCGAGGCGTTCGGCGAGCCGTTCGCTGTCTTCGCCGGGGAGCTTGTTTACTACGGTGATATCGGTATCGGAATAAATTATCGCGGGCATTTTCGTACTTTCGCGGCGCGTCTTAATAAAATCTTATGACAATTTCAATGGTCTGTAAATTGCGTTCGCCGTCCTCCTTGTATATAATAACAGTATCGGGGGGTGTTTGTCAAGTGCAGAGGACGCCGCTTTCGGAGCGAAAAATGCCGCATTATACGCGCGGCGAAGAAATAATGAATATGGTCACGCACATAGTGGGCGGCGGACTGGGAGTGCTCATCCTCGTCTGCTCGGTGACCGTCGCCGCGCTGCACGCCGATCTGTGGGGGATAATATCCGCGGCGATCTACGGCTTTTCGATGGTGTGCCTTTACAGCGTTTCCAGCGTCTACCACGGGCTGAATATGAACCGCGGCAAGCGCGTTATGCAGGTCATAGACCACTGCACCATATATTTCCTCATCGCCGGCACCTACACTCCCATACTGCTCGCCGGGATCCGGCTCAACGACCCCGTGCTCGCGTGGATCGTGTTCGGCGTGGAATGGGGGCTCGCGGCGCTGGGGATAACGCTCAACGCCATAGATCTGCGCAAATACCGCGTGTTTTCCATGATCTGCTACCTCTGTATGGGCTGGATGATAATCGTCTCGCTCAAAGCGTGCGTCACGGCGATGACGCGGAACGGCTTCATCTGGCTGCTCGCGGGCGGGATATCGTATACCATCGGCGCCATCCTGTACGGCGTCGGCCGCAAGGTACGCTATTTCCACGCCATATTCCACATTTTCGTGGTGTTCGGCAGCGTTTTCCAGGCGGTGGGGATAATCTTTTACGTTTTATAAGCGTTTCGCCGCAGTATTCTTCGGACGGCTTTCGCCGTCCTTTATTTTTGCTATTGCATTATAATAGGAATAGTGATATAATAACATCAAAGACATCAGAATGGAGTGGTATCGCTTGACGAAAAGACTGATATGTTTGCTTTTGCTGTTGTGCGTGTTCGCCGTATCGTGCGCGAACGATACGGAACAAAGCGAAAGCGCCGAACTTTCCGGCGTCTCGGAGCCGGAACTTTCGGATACCGAAAGCGGCGCGGAGTCGGAGCCCGAACAGCTGCCGCTGCCGCGCACCGAAGCCGAAGTCAAACGCTACCGCACGGGCGAAGAGCAATCCGCGCAGGTCGAAGTCGCCGAATATATCACCGCCGAAAACTTCCGCGGCATAGTCGGCGGCACCTGCCCCGAGGGCGCCGAAGTATTCGCGGTGCTGCGCAGCAAAGTCATCGGCCACGCCGCAAGCAGCCACGGCACGTTCATACTCGAACTTCCCCTGCCGCAGAGCGAAAGTTTGCTGGAAGTAAAGCTTTACTGCTGTGAGGAACAAAAATCGGTATCGGAGCCGGCAGTGATAAAGATGCATTCCTACGCCACGGGCGAATATCCCGCGCCGGGCGTGGTCTGGGTGGGCAAAAACGGCTGGCTCTTCTTCAACAACACCGAAAAACAGTTCACCAATAACGAGGATATTTCACAGCGCATGCGCAACCGCGCCGTCAACCGCACGAAGCAGCGCGTCGAAGCGCTCGCGCAAAGCGGGACCGAGCTCATTTACGTGCTCATCCCCAACCCCAACGAGCTGTATCCGCAGGAAATGCCCGACGGCATCGAGCAGGGGACCGTGTGCCTGCGCGAACAGGCGGCGGAAGCGCTCCGCGAAGGCGGCGCCACCGTCATAGATCTGGGCCCCGCGCTCAAAGCGCAGCTGGGCAGCACCGGGCACGAGCTTTATCACCACACCGATTCGCACTGGACCGAATACGCCGCGTATTTCGCGTACAAAGCGATATGCGACGAGTTCGCAAAGCGTTTCCCGGCCGCCGCCGCGCGCGATATTTCGGAATTCGGCTTTGCCGAGGAGTTCCGCGAAGCGGGAGACCTGTATTACGATTTGGGGATGCAGAAACACCTGCTCCGGTTCCGTTCGACTTTTTCGCACATAACTTTCACCACTCCGATCGACCGTCTCAAGTACGCGCACGAAGAAGCCACGGTCATAAACAACGACAATATGGATCAAATGGATTTCACGAATCCCGACGGCGAAGGCAAGCCTTCGTTCCTTATGCTGCGCGACAGCTATTCCATAATGCTGTTCGACTGGCTGGCGGAACGCGCGTCCGAGTCGCACTACAAGCCGCTTTGGGAATTTGAAATAAGCGCCGAGGAAGCCGCGGCTCTGGGCGTGGATTATATAATAGTTTTCGTCTGCGATATGAATCTCAACAGCGTGTTAAGGTAACGCCCTGCGCGCCGTTTTACAAAAAGAAAGGACCTGAGAAAATGAAAAGAACAGTTTCGCTGATACTTGCTTTCGTGTTCGTGTTTGCACTCGCGCTTTCGGTTTCTCCCGCCGTGTACGCCACCGCGCTCACAGCCGAAGCGCCCGAACACTATCTGTGGATGACCACTTCGAACGGCGTCACCCCGTCGATAACGTTCACGCTGCCCGAATCGCTTATCCCTGACGACGGCACCGTCACGCTGCACGCGAGGGTGCGCTTCGGCACCGACGTTTACGAGCAGGAACACGGCTCGGCTTACGTCAACTGCTACGCGTATTCCGACGTCGAACACATAGGCAATTTCAAATATCTCATCAATTTCGCGGACTTTGCCAATTCAAACGTGTATCTGGACGACAGCGGCGGGACCGTCAAGGGCAGCTGGGTGGATTTCACTTACGAAGTGGACCCCGGCAACCCCTCGTACGCGCTCGGCAGGGAAGACACTCAGGTTGTCGTGACCGACGGCAGAGCCGTGTGCCGCGCGCTCAACGTCAGCGTGGGGTATTATAACGCCGAAGGCACCATAGAAATAGCGAGCGTTTCCGCCGAAGTCAACGGCAGGACGGTCTGGTCGGTGGATTTTTCCGCTTTTGATCCGCTCGCCGCGAACACGAACCTGTATTACAGCGGCAGCAGCGGCATTTCCGCCGAAACGCGTGACGTGAACTGGGGCATAGGCACCACGGTAACTCCCCCTCCCCCCGTCATCCGCGGCGACTTCAACAATAACGGCGCGCTCAGCTCCGACGACGCCATCTTCCTGCTCAGGCACGTCCTGTTCGGTGAGGAATATACCATCACCCAGGACGGCGACTTAGATCTGGACGGAAACGTCCTTTCCTCGGACGCGATCCTGCTTTTGCGCTGCATACTGTTCCCGGACGACTATTTCGCGCTGCGAACTGTCGAAAACGTGGCGCTGGGCAAAAAATACACCGCCAAAGCTCGCAATTACCGCAGCGACTCCTACGGCGACTTCAACGATTCCCAGGGAATACGCTCGCGCTTCAAGCTCACTGACGGATACGTCGCCGATAAAGGCGATTCGTCGCGCATAGCGGGCTATGAGACCGACACGCTGAGCGTCATAATCGATCTCGAACACACCTGCCTCATCAAAGAGGCGAACATTGATCTGTGGGGAGGCCAGAACGGCGTTTCCACCCCCGACATTGCCAGGGTCACCTATTACGTTTCCGACGACGGCATTGAATTCACCAAGCTCGGCACCGTCAGGGTCAGAACCGCGAACCTCGTGACCGTGGGCGACTGGAAGAAGGGCGAATTCACGCTCGCGGTCGACGACGTGCGCGCCAGGTTCCTGCGCGCCGATATAACCGTTTCCGACCACGTCTGGGCGTCCGAACTCACGGTGAGCGGGTTTGAACTCACGGGCATAGGCAACCTTTCGGATATCCCCAAGATCTACGTCGATACGAGCGGCGTCGCCATAATCAAGGACGAATACCGCTCGTGCTCCATCACCGTTTACGATCCCACCGGCAAATACGCCACCATATCCGACCCCAACGCCACCATCAAGGTGCGCGGCAACTCCACGTCGGGCGGCGCAAAACAGCCGTATAACATAAAATTTGATAAAAAACAGAACGTGTTCGGGTTCGGCAAGTGCAAAAAGTGGTATCTCATAGCCAATATGTACGATAAAACGCAGATCCGCAACAAGCTCGCGTACGATCTCGCGGACGCTATCGGAATGGCGTACGTCCAGCAGTCGACGTTCGTCGAACTCTACGTCAACGGCGTCTACCGCGGCATGTATATGCTGTGCGAATCCATAGGCGTGGGCGACAAGCGCGTGGATATCGACGTCGAAGGCAACGAGTTCCTGTTCGAATTCGAACCGTGGGCGCAGTATTCCAACCCCGAATGGTTCACCACCCCCAGATACAACATCATTCTCGGGCTCAACGACCCCGAATCGCCCACCGAATCCCAGCGCGACTATATGTCCGAATTCTTCACCGCTATGGAAGACGCCATCCATTCGCAGAAATACGGCGACATAGCCAAATACGTCGACCTGCAGTCGTTCGTCGACGCGTTCATAGTGCAGGAATTCTTCAAACAGGTCGACTACGGCACCAGCTCCACGCGCTTCTATCTCAAAGACGGAATGCTTTACGAAGGCCCGGTGTGGGATTTCGACCTTTCCGCCGGCAACTGCTCTTCCTCCTATTACACCGGCTACAACAACGTGGGCGGCTCGGGACTTTCGTGGCAGGGTCAGCACTGCTACGCCATATGGAACAGCCGTCTGTTCAGGGTGCCTCAGATAATGGATATGGTCAAGGCGCGCTATCTCGAACTGCAGCCGTATATAATCAACATCTATCAGGATAACGAGCTGGGCAGGAACCAGATGGATATCCTGCTCGAAAAATACCGCAAAGATATAGACCGCAACTACACTCTGTGGTACACCGACACCGTCTACAGCGTGCTCGAAAAAGAGCTCGTCGACGGCACCTACGACGCCGAGATCGAATACCTGCGCGACTGGTTCGAAAACCGCAACGAATGGATGCTCGAAGATTTCGGGCTCAACTGATATTAACGGCCAAAACAGAAAGGAGCGGCAAAACGTGAAAAAAGAATTCCTGCGCGAAGACGGCGCTGTGCTGAGACATCCGTACGTCACGGCCGCGCTCGCCTGCCTGGTTTCGGTTTTTCTGTTCGATTATACGGCAGATAAGCTCACTCCGTTTTCCATCGTCCTGCTTGCCGCCGCCGCGCTGACTCTTATTGCTCTCGCGGCGTACTGGTACGCGAACGGGATGCTCACGCCGCGGCGCGTGACGTTCCTCATACTCGCGTTTTCGTTCCTCGTCAAGCTCGCCTACGTGCTCTGCACGGGACTCGGCGAGCGTCAGCACGACGTCGGCACCTTCCGCGAAGTCTCCAACGGCCACGCGGGCAGGATATTCCGTATGTACGGCGGCGAGATATTCCCGGAAAAAATAGCGTCTATGTGGTACCATCCGCCGCTCCATTACGGGCTCGAGGCGCTGTGGATGAAGTTCCTGACCTGGACCGGAGTCGCCGAAAGCGTCGCGACCCACTACGTCACGGCGCTCACGCTGTTTTATTCGTGCGCGGCGTCTTCCGTGTGCGCGGCGATCTTCAAAGAGACCGGTCTCGGCGACCGCTCCCGCAATATCGCGCTTTCGCTCGTTGCGTTCCACCCCACGTTCATCATACTCGCGGCAAGCTACAACAACGATATGCTTTCGGTGCTGTTTATGCTCGCGGCGCTGCTGTTCGCCATCCGCTGGTACCGCAGCCCGGGGTACGGCAATATCGTGTGCCTCGCGCTCGCCATCGGGCTGGGGATGATGTCCAAGCTTTCGGCAGGCTACGTCGCGCCCGCGGTCGCGATGCTGTTTTTGATCAAATTCATAGAAGCCAAAGGCGAACGCCTGCGCCTGTTCCTTCAATACTGTGTTTTCGGCGCCGTCTGCGTGCCGCTCGGCACGTGGTGGTCGTTCTATATGCTGTGGGAGCACGGAAAACCGCTCGGCTACGTGATGAAGCTTTCCGATAAGCTCGACCAGTATATAGGCTTCCGTTCGGTGACCGAACGCCTGCTCGGAATACCGCACAGCTTTTCCGAAGGGATCTGGTTCGCGCGCGCCGACCAGGGCTACACCAATTCGTTCTTCGAATACAACATCCCCTCCGCCGTGGTAAAGACTTCGGTGTTCGGCGAATGGGATATAGGCAAAGGCGGCGCGTTTACCGAGATCCTCGCCTACGCGCTTATAATACTCAACGTCATACTCATAGTGTTTTCGATATGGTGTATGGGGCGCGCGGTGAGGAAGAAGTTCGAGCGTTTCGAAAAGCCCGTAAAAGCGTTCTTCTACGCGTTCTGGATCACCGTCGTACTTATGTACGTCAAATTCTGCTTTGATTTTCCGCACAACTGCACCATGGATTTCAGATATATCGTGCCCGCGGCGGTCGTGGGGGCGATGTTCATAGGGCTTTATTCCGATACTCTTCAGAACAAACACGCAAAGCGCGCCGTCGCCGCCGTGTGTATCGCTTTCTGCGCCGTGAGCGCGCTGCTGTACGTTATCACCGCGTGAATCATCCGTTCATGAAAGGCCCCGTTTTATGAAAGAAGAATCAAAAGTTCCCGCGTCGGATGCGCAAAGCAAACTGCGCCGCGTGCTTGCGATAATCGCGGTCGCCGCGGTGATACTCGCGCTGTGCGAACTGACCTTCGCTTCGCGCAAGAGCCTTGCTCTGGGGTTCAAAGACGCGGTACGCGTCGATATCCCCGTCGACCGCCTGAACGTCAAAAACGGCGTTATATTGAACGGCGGGCTGAAAATGCAGGGCAACACCGTGATAAAGATCCCGCTTCAGGGAGTGAAAATAGAATACATAGCGCTGAAGTTTGTCGAAAAGCCGGCCCTTTTTGAAGTTTCCGTGCTGGCAAAGGACGCGGCGTGGCGGGATTCGCTGCGCCCGTATCACAACCAGCGCGTTTACGCGGGCAGCGGCGAAGCCGTAATAGATTACGATTCGGCGGGCGGCGTCACGACGCTCGAGCTGGATTTCGATCAAGGCGCAAAAGGCGTGGTGCTCACCGGGATAATCCTCAATTACGCTTTCGGACTTCATTTCAATTTTTTGCGCTGGCTGCTCGTTTTTCTGGTTTTTTGCGCGGCGGTATTCATAAAAGAATATAAGCCGTATGCAAAAACGCTCGACCTTTCCGGTCACGGCGCAAAGGCGCTCGTGTGCGCGGCGTGCGCGCTTTGCAGCGTTTTCGCGCTTATAGGCGCCGTGAAGAATTTTCGGCCGGAAAAATATCCGTTCGAAAAACCGGTCAAAGAGTATTCCTGCTATCAGCAGCAGACCGACGCGCTGCTCAAAGGGCGGTTGGATCTTGATATAGAATTTTCCGCCGGGGAACTGGCTTCGCTCAAAAATCCCTATGACGCCGGCGTCCGGCAGACCGAAACGAGCTCGTATTCCGCGCTGTGGGACCGCGCCTATGTATCGGAAACGGGTAAGGTGTATTCGTATTTCGGTATAGCGCCCGTGCTGCTGTTCTATCTTCCGCTGACGGCGCTGACCGGCTATATGCCGGGCGACGGAGCGGCGAACCTGTTCTTCACGCTTTGCGCGGTCGCGGCGTTTGCCGCCGCGCTGACGGCGCTGCTCAGGTATTTTAAGATCAGGACCGATCCCGTCACGCTGTGCTTTGCGCTTTGCGCGGTCGTCTGCGGGTCAAGCGTGTTCGTGCTCAACGTGCATCCCACCATGTACTTTACGGCGGTCATTTGCGGAATGCTGTTCTTTGCGCTTACGCTCAATTTCGCCTTCCGCGCAGTCTGCGCGCAGACCGCGTCGCGCCGCCGCGTACTGCTCGCGCTCGCCGGGACGAGCGTGGCGCTCGCCGCGGCGTCAAGGCCCACCGCGCTGGTGTTCTGCGTAATGCTCGTGCCGCTGTTCATAAAATTTTTCATAAAAAAGACGCGCCCTCTCGCCGAGCGCATGTGCGACCTCGCGTTCGCCGCGGTCCCGGTGATCGCCGGCGCCGCCGCGATAATGACGTACAACGCGGTTCGGTTCGGTTCGCCGTTCGATTTCGGCATAACGCGGCAGCTCACGGGGTACGATATGCGCTATTGCGGGTACGAACTGTATAAGTTTTTCCCCGCGATGTTCCACTATTTCGTTCAACCGTTTTCGTTCAGCGGTATCTTCCCGTTCGTTTCGCCGTCCGATCTCAGTCTCGGCGCCTACCGCAGCTACCAGTATTCGTACCTGTCGTACGGAGCTTTGAACTTCCCCGCGGTGTGGGGCGTTTTCGCCGCCCTGCCCGTGACCGGGGGCGACCGCGTCAAGCGCGGCACGTATATTTCCGCCGTCGCTGCTGCGGTGTTCGTGGCGTTCACCGATTTTTGCCTCGGCGGAGTACATCTGCGCTATATGGGCGATATCCTGTTCCCGCTTTGCCTTGTCGGCGCGCTCGTGCTCGTCGAACTCGTTTCGCGCAGCTCCGGCAAGCCGTACGCCGTCCACGTCCGCGCGGCGGCGTGGATCTGCATGGGGCTTACGGTCCTGATCGCAGGCGCGCTGATATTCGATAACGAAGCCGACAGCATACGCCTTAACGCTCCGCGGCTGTTCGCTCTTTTCGAAAATCTGTTCAGATAACAACAACACAAACAACATACAGGAGTAACCGAAATGGAAAATAACAAGATCGCGATAATCATCGGCGCCGGCCCCGCGGGGCTCACCGCGGCGTACGAGCTGCTCACAACGACCGATATCCGCCCCGTCATACTTGAAGAAAGCGACGAGATAGGCGGCATTTCACGGACGGCGGTCTATAAAGGCAACCGTATCGATATCGGCGGCCACCGCTTCTTTACCAAAGTCGACAGGGTGAACGATCTGTGGAAAAGAATACTGCCCGTGCAGGGCGCGCCTTCGTTCGACGACGCGCTGCTGGGGCGCGAAAAGCCGCTTTCCGCCGGCGGGCCCGACCCCGAAAAAGAAGACCGCGTAATGCTGGTCCGCAACCGCGTTTCGCGCATATATTTTCTTAAAAAGTTCTTCGCCTACCCCATTTCGCTTTCGTGGGAGACCATAAAGAATATGGGCTTTTGGCGCACTCTCAAAGCGGGCTGCGGATATTTATGGTCGGCGGTGTTCAAAAAGAAAGAGACCAATTTGCGCAATTTCTATATAAACCGTTTCGGCAAGCCGCTTTACGAGATGTTTTTCGAAGACTATACTGAAAAAGTGTGGGGCGTGAATCCCAAAGACATTTCCGCCGAATGGGGCGCGCAGCGCGTAAAAGGGCTTTCGCTTTTCAAGGCGGTTTGGAACAAGATCTCGTCTCCGTTCCGTAAAAAAAGCTCCAAAAAGGTCGAAACGTCGCTTATAGAGCAGTTCCTTTACCCCAAAAACGGACCCGGCCAGTTTTACGAAACGCTCGCCGACGAAGTCCGCCGGCTGGGCGGCGATATCGTTATGAACGCGCGCGTGGACGACGTGAAGACCGAAAACGGCAGAGTCGTTTCGGTAAGCGCGAACGGCAGGGAATACGCCGGCGATTATTTCATTTCGTCCATGCCCGTAAAGGATCTGTGCAACAGTATGCATAACGTCCCCGAAGACGTGCTCGCCGTCACCCGCGAGCTTCCGTACCGCGATTTTATCACCGTGGGGCTTTTGTGCGACAGGATGGCGATACAAAACAAGACCAGGACCAAAACGCTGGGCAATATCGTCCCCGATTGCTGGATCTACGTTCAGGAACGCGACGTAAAGCTGGGGCGGCTGCAGATCTTCAACAACTGGTCGCCGTATCTGGTCGTCGATCCCGAACACACCGTGTGGATAGGTCTGGAGTATTTCTGCACCGAAGGCGACGAGTTGTGGAATATGACGGACGCCGATTTTATAGAATTCGCCAAGGAAGAGGCCGCTCACATAGGCGTGGTCGACAAAGCGGATATAAAAGACGCGGTGCGCGTGAAACAGCGCAAGGCGTACCCTTCGTATTTCGGTACCTACCAAAACTTCCCGGTCGCCCGCGAATGGCTCCAGTCTTTTGAAAATCTTTACTGCGTGGGCAGAAACGGACAGCACCGCTACAACAATATGGATCATTCCATACTTTCGGCGATGGTGGCAGTAGATTCCATACGCACAGGCAAAGACCGGCTCGCCTGCTGGGACGTGAATACCGAAAAGGAATACCACGAGAAGAAATAAAAAGCCCGGGGCGATTCGATATGTTTGCTTTCGCAAACGGAAAATGAAAAGGAGGCATTACCATGAAAAGAGCAATAACCGTCGTGCTTCTTTGCGCGGTGCTGTTTGTCGGCTGCGCAAAAATCCCTGTGGAAGAAGCGAAAATCCCTGCGGAAAAAACCGAAAGCAAAACGGCAGACAATGTAACAGACGAGATATCAAAAGCCGTTGAAGAACTGGGATTGAAAGTTACAAAACTGGAATTCGGCGACGATTTGTTATACGCCGAACTGTCACCCGAAAACACAATGCCTGAATCCTCTGTTTATGTTCCGGTGCTTACAAAAATACAAGAGTGTCTTCTCGATAACGGCAGCAGCGTAAAGAAAATCGACGTCAAACTGGTAAAGGAGGATACAGAAAAGACATTCGAACTTGCGCTGGAAGACAGGACGGTCTATATTACTCTGCTGTCAGATGGAGACGGCAGCAACAAGAAAGCAAACATTATGCTTTATATGGATGCTTTTGCATATTTGATTTATAATATACCAAGCGACGTTTACGACTACGTTAATGTAAATGTAATAAACCACGACGGCGACACGTTGCGTGAAGGATTAATCCGTTTTTCGAGAAACGCGGAAAAACGCATTCCGGCTGACGGCGCTGACCCCGCCGCGCTAATTGAACCGGTAAAGTCGGTCCTTCCTGTCGGAATGGAACTTACCGAAATAACGATAGTTACCCACAACGAGATTCCGATCGTCGCACTTGCGCTCAAATGTTCCGTGCTCGAATCGGCTTCGCTCAGCTATATAGACGATGTTTACGAAATGGTAATAAAAAAATCCGCAAATATGAATATTGCCGCGTGCACCATTGACATTGTCGACGCTTCCACCGGCGAGTTGCTGATGTATTATTACGGCAACGCTGACATAGGTAAAATGACCTCGTGGCTGGCGCCCGAGATAAGGGCCTTTTCCGGCCCGAGACCCTCGCCGGACTCCGAATAAACAGAATTCGATATGTTTGCTTGCGCAAACAAGAAAAGCTCCCGAAAAGTCAAAACTTTTCGGGAGGTGTCCTAAAGGACAGTTTATAAAAAACCGGCTGAGGCAAGGATCATTCCTGACTTCAGTCGGTTTTTTGTCGCATATCGGTGCAAGCAGGACGTTTGTGTGCCAAACGTCCGGAAAAAGTGATGTTTGCCCTGCGGGCAAGTGATGCAGTTCGCTTTGCGAACAATGATGTTTTGCGGCTTTGCCGCAAAATGATGTGATGTGTTCCGCTCACGCGCCGAAGGCGCACATCATGCCCGAAGGGCGCA
>JAEEGF011050323.1_pt1 | contig 15522 bp, 11 predicted proteins | sample 9134171 | NCBI WGS metagenome assembly JAEEGF01 (sample SAMN16246542, study PRJNA631951) | gut metagenome | biome: gut microbiome; feature: rumen; material: AP-attached | host: Bos | place: Iran: Karaj | collected 2018-10 | reverse complement strand
GAAGAACACGGCAAGTTTTTTCGCTTCTGTCAGGGTCTCGCGCGCGGCGTCTTCTCTTCCCGACTCGAACTGCACCTGCGCTTTCGCTGCAAGAAATGCGCTGCTCACCTTGTCCAAAAAGTTCGGCCTGCCGTCCTTGCGAAGCCCCGAAAGAACGTCGACGCCCCAGGAAAGGATCGCTTCGGCGGAAGTATACTCTCTTTGTTGGCCGAAAACGTTCATATACCCGCTGACGATGTTGCACAGATCCGCGGTGAGCTTTGCCATTGCCTCCGAAAGATATGGCGTCGCCTCATCCGCGCGGTCGAGCTGGGCGAGCGTATTCCCGATCTTGCTGCTGAAAAGTCCGCCCGCGTTGCTCTTTTTCATGAGCTCGATTCCCTTATCCACTTCGCCCAGTCCCAGATACGTTTCCGCGATCTTAGCGCAGATCGTCTGTTCGTTGATTTCCGGATCCGTATTCTGGTCGAGCAGCAGACGGGATTGCTCGAGCAGCTCCAACGCGCGGCGAAGCAATTCTTTGTCCTTGCTCTCAATGCCGAACGCGCGAAAGACCGCGGCGCTTTCCTTCACGATCTGAAACGAGTGCGGATACCGTTTCAGCGCTTTTTCCGCCTCCGCAAGTCCTTCCCGGTCCTTATTGCGGCGGTATTCCCGCATGCGCTTTACGATCGCGTCGACGCGGTTATCCTTCATGGTATAGCCGAGCAGCGCATCCACGGAGGTATCGAAGAAGTCCGCCATCTCCACGATCAAGGCGATATCGGGCACGGAAAGCCCCGCTTCCCACTTATAGACGGCGCCCGCCGTGACCATCAGCACTTCTGCAAGCTGTTCCTGCGTCAGCGACCGTTCCTTCCGCAATCTGCGGATGTTTTCCGCAAGCTTCATTTCCATGCTTCCCGTCCTCCATCTCGTTCTTACGGCATTATCATACAGGATTTGACGGGAAATGTAAACCGACCATTCATACTATCAGAAGATTATTTTATCTACTGTCAGTATGTTTTGACGCACAAAAAAGAGCGGTCCGGATGGATCGCCCCTTAGAAAAGCCGTCTCTATATTTATTCTGCTGCAAAGTCGTCGACGACCGCGCGGCAGAGTTCCCACAGATGGATCGAGGCGTCGCCCTTTGCGAACAGCCGCTTCTCGCCCGCCGTCGGGAAGATGCGCGACGAGAACACCGCGTCGCCGTCGTTGACGAAGATTTCGATCGAACTGCGGTCGACGAAGATGCGCAGATGGAACAGTCCCTTCGGCAGCGGACGGACGCGCGTTTCGCCCTGCTCAATGTTGAAGCGCTTTGCCATGCCGGAGCGGTCGACCGTGATCGTCTTTGCGGCGTCGTCATAGGTGATGCGCAGTCCGCCGGAGCCGTCCGCCCGCGCGAACAGCTGCAGGTCGAGATCGCCGCCGCGGCTGATCAGTTCGAGCTCGCACACGCGCGGCAGCAGATCGGTGGATTCGAGGTCGATCTTGTTTCCGCGAAGCGCCCGCAGCGCGTCCAGCGGCTGCTGAATCAGGCGGCGATCGCGTACGCGCAGTTCCCGCGGGAGCGTGAGACAGCCGGACCAGTCCTCCTCATCGGTCGGATAGGACGCGTCGGGCAGTCCCATCCATGCGACGAGCGTCGCCTTGTTCCGGTCGTTCGGGTTTGCGGCGCATTCGGCGGCGTAGGAATCGAAGCCGAAATCGAGCACGTGGAAGCGCGTATTGTCCGGCGTGAACGTGAGCGTCTCCCAGTTCATATGCCCGAGAAGATACCCGTTGTGGTGCACGCTCTCGCCTCTGCCGGGCAGTTTCAGATGCTGCGGGCAGAAGATCAGCACGTCGTATCCGCTGATCGTCTCGATCGACGGACACTCCCACATGTCGCCGAAGTTCTCGAAGCCGGGGACCTTCATCTGACCGGCAAAGCGCCAGCCCGCAGTCGGCGAATCGGAGACGTAGACGATCACGCAGCCCTTTTTCTCCTTCGTCTGCGCGCCGATGACGAGATAGTATTTTCCGGTCTTTTCATCATGGATGATCTTCGGATCCCGCTGATGCTCGGTATACGCCGGATTCGGTCCGAACAGCGGCGGCAGCTTCTCCGCCGTTCCGTCGTCCTTCAGATTCACGAGGCAGGTGTACGGTCTGCGCGTCCAGTCCTCGTCCCGATGGTTGCCGGTGTAGTAGAGATACACCGAATCGCCGGTCGGCAGCGCGGAGCCGGAATACGCGCCCTTGTTGTCGTATTCCGTGTCCGGCCGGATGCAGACGCCCATGTTCTTCCACGATACCAGATCCTTCGAGACGGTATGGTACCAGTATTTCAGCCCGTGCACCGCGCCCCACGGACACCACTGATAGAACAGATGCCATACCCCGTCGTGGAAGACGAATCCGTTGGGATCGTTCAAAAGTCCCGTGACCGGCTGGATATGATACTGCTGCCGGTAATCCGACCGCGCAATGCTCTCATGGAGCGCACGGATCTCCTCGGCGCTTTTCAGTACGCGATAGCGCTCCTCCTTGGTCCACGTCTTCATGGTCGTCATCCTTTCGTTTGATATGATATATCATTTTACACGATTCTGCCGCAAAGCGCAAGTGCGTCGCGCACAGAACCGAAAAAACAGTCAGCCGTGCGTTCGAAAACGCGGCTGACTGTCGGATCCTGTTCAGATGTGTTTCAGAAGCTCGGCGCGTACGCCGTCCATGCGCGCGTCGGACAGACCGAAGTCCATCTCGCGATAGCTCCACGCGGCGTGTCCGATGCCGTACTTCTCAAATGCCGCATGGATCATGCGGTACCATGCGAGCGTGTCCTCCGGCGTTGCGCGGTCGATCACGCCGTATTCGCCGCAGTACAGCGGCACGCCCTTCTTCTCGGCAGCCGCAACGGCTTCCGCCATGAACGCCTCGAAGTATGCGGGCGAAAGCGTGGTTTCGGGCGGGAACTTCTCGTACCCCGCGCAGGACAGGGTGCCCATGCGCACGTCCGCTTCCGCCATTTCGGCAAACGTCGCCGTGACCGGAATCCGGAACGCGGGATCCATGGTCTTGATCCAGTCCGCGCCCTGATGCGTGAAGATCAGCGGCTCGTAGCAATGGAAGTTGCAGACGATATGATCGTCGAACGGCACGTCGATGTCCTTGACCGCAACGGCGCTGTTGTGCCAGTACCCGCCGACGAGGATGTACGCGTCCGGCGCGATCGCGCGGATGCGGCGGATGCATTCCGTCGCGACACGGTTCCACGTATCGCAGTACACCTTCTCCGTCACCTCGTTGAGCAGCTCGAACGCCACCGTGTCCGTATCGTCGCGGAAATGCGCGGCGATGTTCTCCCACAGCCTATAGAACCGCTCCTGATGGCGCGCGTTGTCGAAGAAGCCGGATTCGCCTTCGTTCGCGTCGAAGGAAAAGCCCGCCGTCTTGTGCAGATCGAGCACCATATTGAGTCCGTTCTGTCTGCACAGGTCGATCGTCTTTCTGAGACGCCGGTAGCCGTCCTCGATCGGCTGCGCGTCCCTCGTCTCCAAAAGCTCGTAGTCGATCGGCACGCGCACATGGTCCGCGCCCCAGCGCTTGATCACCGCGAAATCCGTGTCGCGGATGAAGGTGTCGTAACGTTTCTTCGTGTGGTCGCACTGGGAAAACCAGCCGCCGAGATTGATGCCTTTCCGATAGCCGTTCCAGATTTTCATATCGAATGCTCCTTCTGTCGCTTTGTGTTCAAAAGAAACCGCCCTGCTTGCCCAGAGCGGTTTTCAGGAGGGAAGGTAATGAAGTACATCACCCTTTAACGCTGCCTGCGGTTACGCCTTTGATGATCGACTTGGACAGAATGATGTAAACGATCAGCACCGGCAGGATCGCCAGCAGGATGAACATATACACCTTGCCCATGTCGAACTTCGAGTAGTCCGCGCTTCTCAGCTGCGCGATCATGATCGGGACGGTCTTCATTTCCGCCTTGTCGAGCAGCAGCGCGGGGATAAAGTAATTGTTCCACGAGCTCACGAACGAGAAGATCATCTGCACCGCGATTGCGGGCTTCAGCATCGGCAGCACGATCGTATTGAAGGTGCGGAATTCGTTCGAGCCGTCCACGCGCGCCGCGTCGATGACGTCGAGCGGCAGCACGCTTTCCATGTACTGCTTCATGTAGAAGAACACGACGGGCGCCGCGATGCCCGGCACGATCAGCGGGATGAAGCTGTTCGTGAGGTGCATCTTGTTCATCAGCTGCAAAAAGCCGAGCGCCGAGACCTGCGCGGGGATCATCATGACCGCCATGATGAACGTGAACACGAGCTTCTTTCCGCGGAAGTTGTAGGCATGTACGCCGTATGCGGTCAGCGCCGAGAAGTACGTCGTGATGACGGCGCTCGACAGCGCGATGATCAGGCTGTTGAGCATGCCGCGCGGAATGTTGATCGACGCGTCGTTCCATGCGTTCTTGAGGTTGACGAAGAAGTTGCCCTTCGGCAGCAGCGTGAAGCCGGTGGCAAGCTGCGCGTTGGAACGCGTCGCGTTGATGATCATCAGGTAGAAGAAGAACAGACAAAGGAACGTCAGGAACACGAGGATGGCATAGACGATCACGCGAAGGATGGTGAGCTTGATCTTGCCGAGGGTATTGTCGCTGACTCTATGCTTCATATGACATTCCCCTTTCTCTCTCTGTGTTTGCGGTTCGGATCCTTATACTGTGCCGAAAGCATCTTGTAGACAATGCCGCCGAGCACGCCCGTGATGATGAAGATGATCACCGAGATCGCGCCGGACATGCCGAGGTTCTTGGTCTTGAGATAGCCGTTCAGATACATGACGAGCGTTCGCGTCGTGCCGTTCGGCACGCCGTCGCCCTTGCTCAGGACCTGCGGCACGTCGAACATCTGGATACCGCCGATCATCGCCGTGATCAGGCAGTAGACGAAAATCGGCATCAGCAGCGGCATCGTAACCTTGAAGAACACCTGCACGGAGTTCGCGCCGTCGATCGTCGCCGATTCGAACAGCGCCTGATCGATGCCCATGATACCCGCCATCAGCACGATCGTCGTGTTGCCGAACCACATCAGGAAGTTCATCAGCGCGATCATGCCGCGCACACTGACACGGATGGAGAAGAAATCAAAGGAATGATCGATGACGCCCCATTGCTCCAGAAGCGCCTGGATCGGGCCGACACGCGAGAACAGCGTGTAGAACAGCATCGAGAATGCCGCCGCCATGATGAGGTTCGGCATGTAGATGACCGTTTTGAAGAAGCCCTGCCCCCTGATGTTGAGACGGTAGCTTGTGAAGAACAGCGCAAGCAGCATCGCGATGACGAACTGCGGGACCGCGCCGGCAACCCAGAGGATCATCGTGTTCAGCGCGTATTTCAGAATCAGGATCGTTCCGTCCGGATCGGGCGTAAACAGGGCTTTGTAGTTGTCCAGCCCGACGAAGTTCGGACCGACCTGCTGAAGGCCGATGCGATACGTCTCAAAAAAACTGTTGTAGATTGTTAAGAATTGCGGGACCAGCGTGAAGATGATGTAGGCGATGAAGAACGGCGTTATGAAAATGTACCCCCACTTTGCATAACTCACGGACTTCAGCTTTTTCGCCGTTCCCGTTTGGATCTTTTCCATGAAATTCTCCTCCCCCGAGGTCTTTCAGAAACACTGCGGCAGGGGAAGCCCCTGCCGCAGTTTGTCGATCAATTACGCAGGCAGCTTGATGTTCGGATAGGTTTCCTTGATCAGCTGATAGAAGTTCTTCATAGCGGTGTCCTTGTCGACGGAGCCGTTGAAGTACTCCTGCAGTTTGTTCTGCAGACCTTCGTTGAGGATCTGGTCGTAGTTGGTGTGGTTCTCCCACTTGATGTTCTTCGCGAGCTCTGCAAAGACTGCGGTGTCGTTCTGACCGTCGAGGATCATGGTGTTGCCCCAGTTCGGATCGTTTGCGAACTTCTCCGCGACCTTGGTGTTGTTCGGATACTGACCTTCGTTCGCAACGAGCTTCGTGCAGACGTCTTCGTTCTTGGTGAACGTCTCAAAGATGTCCTTCAGCATTTCGGTGTTGTCGGAACCGGTTGCTGCAAGCAGCCACGTGCCGCCCCAGAAGTATGCCTGCGGGCCCTGAACGATGCACCAGTCACCGACGCAGCCCTTCTCGGGATCCATCGCGTTGGTCATGCAGAAGTTGTAGTACCATGCCGGTCCGAAGAAGCACATGGTCTTGCCGTCTGCAAACATCTCGTTCGTCTTCTCTGCATCCCAGACACCTGCGGTCAGGGTGTAGCCGTTCTTGATGTAGTTGTCGGTCTGCTCGATCCACTTGGTGATCTGCGGATCAAACTGGAGGTTGTCGTTTGCGTCAACCCACGGCATCGTGCAGTTGTTGGAGAACGCGCGGAACGTCTCTGCGAAGGAAGCGGTCATGTAGTAGCCCTTCTCCTTTGCCTGCGCCGCAACTGCGTCGAACTTCTCCCAGCTGTCGATTGCAGCCTGGACCTCTGCGGGGTTGTCGGTGCCGAGAACGTCCTTCGCAATGCTCTTGCGATAGATCACGGCCGCCGGGCAGCACTGGAAGGAAACGCCCTTGCAGACGCCGTTCTTGTCGGAAGCTGCCTTGATGGTGTACTCATACATCGTGTCGGCATTGGTGAAGCCGATCTTGGAGATGTCCATCGTGTAGTCGGACTCGACATACTTGCCGATGTAGTCCGCTTCCGCGAGGAACATGTCGATCTTGTCGTCCGCCGCAGCGTTCGCCTGATTGAGGAGAGCCTCGTCAAGCTTCTGCTGATATGCGCCGTTGTCGCTCGGCGTGATGATCCAGTTGACGGTGACGCCTTCGGGTACGGTGTAGTACTTCTCAAAGAATCCCTTGAATTCTTCGTTCCAGGCATGGATGTTGAAAACCTTGCCCTGTTCTGCGGGCTTATCCGCAGGCTTCGTGGTGCAGGCGACGATGCCGACGAGCATCAGGACTGCCATCAGGATTGCGACCAGTTTTTTCATGATTTTGCTCCTTTTTTATTTTGTTTTTTGAAACCTTTACGGCTCCTCTTTCCTTTTTATCAAAACGCATGTGCGTTTCAACCGATGATGCGGACGGTGTCTCCCTTCAGGAGTTCGCCCTCGACCGTGATGCTCTGCGGCAGCCACGTGTCCGGATGCTCGATCTGTTCGATCAGAAGCCTTGCCGCTTCGCTCCCCATGCGCTCCGCGCCCTGCCGGTAGGTCGTCAGCCGCGGACGCAGGATCTGGGAGAGCGGGATGCCGTCGTATCCGACCACGCTCATGTCCTTCGGGATCGAAATGCCGTGCCGTTCGAGCTCGCTCATGCCGCCCAGAAAGGAGAGATCGTCCGGATAGAAGATGCAGGTCGGCTGCTCCGGAAGCGCCAGCAGCGCTCTTGTCGCAAGACCGCTCGATCTCGGATCGTGATACACGGCGGGACGGATGAAATCCGCCGGAACCGTGATGCCGAGCGACGCGCAGGTTTTTTTGAAGCTTGCGACGCGCTTCTGCGTGACCGAGGTCATTTCGCCGTGGATGAACGCCAGTCTGCGGTGTCCTCTTTCATATACGAAGCGGACCAGCGCTTCCATGCCGCGGACGTTGTCCGAGAGGATCGACGTCCGGCTGTCGAACGTGTAGTCGAGCGTCACCGTCGGGATCTCGCTCTGCGCAAGCCGGATGATCGCGGGATCCTGAAAATCCGCCGAGGCGATCACCACGCCGTCGCAGCTTCTGTACTTCGCGTGCTCGTAGAAGTCCATCGACATCGCACCGAGATCCTTGCTGATGAAAGTGATGTCGTAGCCGAGCCGTTCCGCCTCCGCCTTCACGCTCTCGAGGATCTGCGAAAAATACTCGTGCGTGATGCCGCTGCCCGTCGGATCCGAAAACAGCACGCCGATGTTGTAGCTGCGTCCCATCTTCAGCGCTCTTGCCGTTGCGTTCGGAAGATACCCGAGGGCTCTTGCCTGTTCGCGGATCCGCTCCGCCGTCTTCGGCGCGATGTCCGGCGCGCCGTTTAAGGCTTTGCTGACCGTTGCACGGGATACGCCGCACGCTTTAGAGATGTCCGTAATCGTGACCATGCGCCGTCCCCTTTCGAACAAACAGAATCTTAATCGATTTCGTCAGGTTCATTATAGCGCCCTATCTGTCGCTCGTCAAGTGGTATTTTACTCTTTTTTTACGATTTTTTGCGAAATTGTTCGTGCCGTGTCAACCGATTTCCCGTTTTTTTCGAAGTTTTGAAAAAAAACCTTGCGTTTTTGGAACGGTATGCGTATAATGAACTTAATCGATTAAGTTAACTTTACTTTCATGAGGTGATCACATGAAATACGGATACTTCGACGATGCCGCAAAGGAATACGTCATCACGCGTGCGGATACGCCACTGCCCTGGATCAACTACCTCGGCAGCGACGGTTTCTTCTCGCTGATCAGCAACACCTGCGGCGGATACAGTTTCTATAAGGATGCAAAGCTCCGGCGCATCACGCGGTTCCGCTACAACAACGTCCCGCACGACGACGGCGGCCGCTGCTTCTACATCTGCGACGGCGACACGGTCTGGAGTCCGGCGTTTTTGCCGGCAAAGACTGCGCTCGACGCGTATCGCTGCCGCCACGGACTCGGCTACTCCGTCTTTGAAGGCGCGAAGAACGGCGTTTCCGCCGCGCTGACCGTGACCGTTCCGATGCATACCGATATGGAAGTGCAGAAGCTGGTCCTGAAAAACGAAAGCGGCGAGACGAAGGCGCTGACCGTCTACGGCGTGACCGAATGGTGCCTGTGGAACGCGGTCGACGATTCGACGAACTTCCAGCGCAACTGGAACATCGGCGAGGTCGAGATCGAAGGCGGCACGGTCTATCACAAGACCGAATACCGCGAGCGCCGCAACCACTATGCGTTCTATTCCGTGAACGCGCCGGTCGACGGCTTCGACACCGACCGCGATACGTTCCTCGGACGGTTCCGCGGCTGGAGCGAACCGCAGGCGGTGGAGCTTCGCACCTCGTTCGGAAGCGTTGCCGCCGGCTGGGCGCCGATCGCAGCGCTCAGGCTGAACGTCACGCTTGCCGCGGGCGAGTCGAGGACGCTGCTCTTCCGGCTCGGCTATGTCGAGAATCCGCCGGAGAAAAAGTTTGCCGCGCTGAACGTAATCAATAAGGAAAAGGCGCATGCGATGCTCGCCGCGTTCGAGACCGAGGCGCAGTTTGACGCCGCGCTTGCGGAGCTTCGCAGCTATTGGGAGACGCTGCTTTCGCGCTTTACGGTGCAGAGCAGCGAGGAAAAGCTCGACCGCATGGTGAACATCTGGAACCAGTACCAGTGCATGGTCACGTTCAACATGTCCCGCAGCGCTTCCTACTACGAGAGCGGCACAGGACGCGGCATGGGCTTCCGCGACAGCTGTCAGGATCTTTTGGGCTTTGTGCATCTGATCCCCGAGCGTGCGCGCGAGCGCATCATCGATATCGCGTCGATCCAGTTTGCGGACGGCAGCACGTATCACCAGTATCAGCCGCTGACCAAGCGCGGCAACGCCGACGTCGGTTCCGGCTTCAACGACGATCCGCTTTGGCTCGTCGCCTGCACCTGCGCGTACATCCGCGAGACCGGCGATTTCTCGATTCTCGACGAGCCTACGCCGTTCAACAACGAGACGGGCACAGAGGTGCCGCTTCTGGAGCATCTGCGCCGCAGCGTCAGCTATACGGTGACGCACCGCGGACCGCACGGACTGCCGCTCATCGGCCGCGCCGACTGGAACGACTGTCTGAACCTGAACTGCTTCAGCCTGACGCCCGGCGAAAGCTTCCAGACCTGCTCGAACTTCGAGAGCGGCAAGGCGGAGAGCGTCTTCATCGCGGGCATGTTTGTGAAATACGGCAAGGAATACGCCGCGCTGTGCGATCGCATCGGACTGCACACGGAGGCGGACGAAGTCCGCGCCTCGGTCGGCGAGATCGAACGGGCGGTGCTGATCCATGGCTGGGACGGCGAATGGTTCCGCCGCGCGTACGACGCGTTCGAGCGTCCGATCGGCAGCCGCAAAAACGCCGAGGGGCAAATCTATATCGAGCCGCAGGGCTTCTGCGTGATGGCGGGCATCGGCGGCGCGGATTACGGCAGGCGCGCGCTTGCTTCCACCGAAAAGCTGCTCGGCAACGAATTCGGCATCGAGGTGCTCCACCCCTGCTATACGGAGTATCACGATTATCTCGGCGAAATCTCCTCGTATCCGCCGGGCTACAAGGAGAACGGCTCGGTCTTCTGTCACAACAATCCGTGGATCACGCTCGCGTACTGCACCGTGAAGGACGGCAACGGCGCGTTCGATCTCTACACCCGCAACGCCCCCGCCTACATCGAGGACAAGAGCGAGATTCACCGCACCGAACCGTACTGCTACAGCCAGACGATCGCGGGACGCGACGCCAAGACCTACGGCGAAGCGAAGAACGCGTGGCTGACCGGCACCGCGGCATGGTCGTTCGTCGCCGTGAGTCAGGGCATCCTCGGCGTCCGTCCGGACTACGACGGATTGATCGTCGATCCCTGCCTGCCCGATTCGATGGACGGCTGCCGTCTTTCCCGCCTGTTCCGCGGCACGCGCTACGACATCACGGTACGCCGCGGCGCGAACAAAGGACTGGTCGTGGACGGCAAAGCGGTTTCGGGCAATTGCATTCCTTTGACTTCATCTCCCTCCTGTTTGGTTGAGCTGACGATATAAGTCGGCATACAAAAAGGACCTTGCGCATCGGCAAGGTCCTTTTTCTGTCGGTTCAGATCAGGTTCTTCTGCGTTTCGGCGCCGAACAGGTGCGACAGAATCGTGTCGAAGCGGAAGCTGATCGATTCGCCGTATGCGAAGCCGGAGCGCTTTTCGACCGGAAGATCGACCGTCTGCAGCACGATGACGACGTCCTTGTCCCCCGCATTGACATGCAGATGCATCGAGGAACCCATCATCTCGCACACGTCCACGACCGCGTCGATGTGCGGTTCGGGATCGGATGCGTCGCACAGCGAGATATGCTCCGGACGGATGCCGAGCACGATCGCCTGCGGCTCGACGCCGTTCTCCTTCAGCTTCTCCTGCTGCTCGTCGCTCAGCACGAAATCGACGTCCTTGATGCGGACGAAATACTTGCCATCCGCGTTCCGCTTGAGCTCGGCGTCGAAGAAGTTCATCTGCGGCGAGCCGATAAATCCTGCGACAAACAGGTTATCCGGATGGTTGAACACCTCCTGCGGCGTGCCGATCTGCTGAATGAAGCCGTCCTTCATGATGACGATGCGATCGCCCAGCGTCATGGCCTCGGTCTGGTCGTGCGTGACGTAGATGAACGTCGTGTCGATGCGGTGACGAAGCTTGATGATCTCCGCGCGCATCTGGTTGCGGAGCTTTGCGTCGAGGTTACTGAGCGGTTCGTCCATCAGCATGACCTTCGGCGCGCGCACGATGGCTCTGCCGATCGCGACACGCTGCCGCTGACCGCCGGACAGCGCCTTCGGCTTTCTCTGCAGGTACTCGGTGATGCCGAGGATCTCCGCGGCTTCGCGGACCTTCTGATCGATCTCCTTCTTCGGGACCTTGCGGAGCTTCAGCGCAAACGCCATGTTCTCGTACACCGTCATATGCGGGTACAGCGCGTAGTTCTGGAAGACCATCGCGATATCGCGATCCTTCGGCGCAATGCTGTTGACGAGCTTGTCGTCGATGTACAGTTCGCCGCCGGAGATCTCCTCGAGCCCCGCGATCATGCGCAGCGTCGTGGACTTGCCGCAGCCGGACGGACCGACGAAGACGACGAATTCCTTGTCCTTGATTTCAAGGTTGAAATCGTCGACCGCCGTGACCTTGTTGTCGTAGACCTTCTTGATGTTCCTGAGTGACAGACTTGCCATACTGCTTTTGACTTTAACGGTCCCGAACTTCTTCAACGAACCGTCTCGCGTTCCGTGCTTTTCCGGACACGCATTGCGGCAGGTCTCCACACTGCCGCACCCCAAGCCGAGGGGATGGGTTTCCTCCTTTATGTTCAGCCATTCCCCGCACAATAAGTGGAGTGCGCGGGTTCCGACCGATTGACAGGTATATTATAAATGCCGCCGACCGGCCTTGTCAAGAAAAAACTTAATCGATTTCGAAAACGGTGAACCGGCCTGCTTACCGCTCATCGCGTGCTGTGTTTTTGCAGCGTTTCGAACAGCCAGAGACCGGTTTCGGTGTAGTCCGATTGCTCGAAGCCGCTGTACTTCGGCACCGTGGAGCGGACCATCGAGCAAGCTTCCGGCGCTTTGGACAGCGCCCACATGCAGTAGGAGATGTGTTCCCGCTCCAACAGCGCGATCCATTGATCGGCGCTCTCCGTGTCACGCGGGAATCCGCCGCTCGACGCCGTGATGCCGAACTCGGATACGAAGATCGGAAGTCCCGCTTTGCTTGCCGCTTCCGTCATATCGCGCACGTCCTGTCCGTGCGTGGCGGCATAGAAATGCAGGGTGTACAGGATATTGTCGAATGCCAGCGGATCGGCGGCGACGCTTTTGAGGTCCTTCGACCAGTCCGGATTGCCGACGATGACGACGGAATCCGGATCCTTCTCGCGGATCACGGGGATGACCGCCTCGGCATAGCTTCTGACCGTCTGCCAGTCCACGCCGTTCGGCTCGTTGCAGATCTCGTACAGCACGTTGTCTGAGTCGCGGTACGTCTCCGCCATCTTCGCAAAGAACGCCTTTGCATCGTCGAGATAGGTGTTGGGATCGCCGTCGCTCAGGATGTGCCAGTCGATCAGCGCGTACATATCGTGCGCCTTTGCAAGCGCCACGCCCTTTGCAACGTTTTCCTCGTACCGCTGCCGGTCGCCCTTCGTGCAGTAGCCGATCACGCCGACGCCGTAGGTGTAGACGGCGAGCCGGACGAGATTGACGCCGTGATCCTCCGAAAGCTCGCGGAACAGGTCGTCGTTCAGAAAGGACTCGACCGTGATGAGATCGTGCGTGCTCACGCCGCGAAGCATGACGCCCTCCCCGCTTTCGGAACACAGCTTGCCGTCGACCACGCGAAGTCTGCCGCAGGAGGAAGGACGTGCCCTGCCGTCTTCGACCGCGTTCGACGCGCCGTTTGGCGCACAGGCAAGCGACGCGAGCAGGCAAATCGCAAGCAAGAGAGACCATAGCTTTTTCATGTGAGCGCCCTCCTTGTCCCGGTTGATGCTTTCAGTTTATCATATCCGTTCGATATGCGCAACGGGCTCCGCGCCGTTTTCGGAGTGCGCCCTCCAGAATGCGAGCGCGTGCGCAAACCACGGCTCGGCTGTTGTCCCCTTCGCAAGCCCGACGCCGTGTCCGACGCCTTCGAACTGTTCGGCGACATGCGGCACGCCCGCGGCCCGCAGCGCGGCTTCCAGCATACGGCTGTTTTTCGGATCGACCGAAGCGTCCGCGGTTCCGTTCCAGACGTACGTCGGCGGAAAGTCCTTCGGGATGTGCCGTTCGAGACTGAGCCGCTCGATCAGCGCCGGATCGGGCTGCCTGCCGAGCAGGTTTTCGCGGCTTCTTGCGTGCGTGCCCTCCCCCATCGTGATCACCGGATAGACGAGAATCAGCGCGTTCGGTCTCGGCACATCCGGCGATTCTGTCCAGATGCCCGCGGCAAGGTGCCCGCCCGCCGACGAACCCCAGAGCGACCAGTCGGAAGGATCGAGGTTCCACGCATCGGCATGCGCAAAGACGTCGCGGATCGCGCGCAAAAGGTCCTGCTGCGGCGCAGGGTATCGCGCCTTTTTGCCGATACGGTAGTACGCGACGATCGCATGATACCCCGCCGCGTTCAGTGCCTTTGCGAACGGCATCCCCTCGACATAGGAGCAGACCATGCCGTACGCGCCGCCCGGGCAGATCAGCGCAAACGGATGCTTTTTGCCGTCCCTGACAAGATACGGCCTGAGCCCGTACCGGTTCGGTCTCCAGTAGTCATGGATCGATTGCAGCAATTCCGAACATTCTTTCATAGACAAGCGGTTGCAGCCTTTCTCTGCAATTTCAGTTTACCACAACCGCAGGAGCGATGCAATCGCGGATATCGCGGGTGTTTTTTCGCTTCCGTTTGCGGCGCGGATGTGGTATACTGACGATACATGCAGAAGGAGCAAGGATGCAAGATGAAAAACGTGCTCATTTACGGAACGCTCGGTCCGGCGTGCGGGAACGTCGAAACGCTCAGACAGATGTTTGCGGAAGGGATGGACGGCATGCGGCTGAATCTGTCGCACACGACGCTCGAACAGGCAAGCGGACTTCTGGAAGCGTTTCACCGCGCCGCGGACGCGTCCGGCGTCAGACCGGAGCTTTTGATCGATATGCAGGGACCGGAACTGCGTATCGGCAGGCTGGATGCGCCGGTTCTGCTGCACGACGGAGATATGCTCAATGCGGATGCGCTGCCGTTTCCGGTCGAGGTGCATCATGCGCTGAAAAATGCAGCGCCCGGGCAGGAACTGCTGCTCGACGACGGAAATATCCTGCTGAAAGCGGAAACGCCCGACCGGCTGATCACAGTGCGCGGCGGACGCCTCGAAAGCCGCAAAAGCGTCGCGCTGCCCGGCTGCGCCGTTTGTCCGCCCGCGATGACGGAAGCGGACCGCACGCACATCAAGCAGGCAAAGTCGTTCGGCGTGACGGCGGTGATGCAGCCCTTTGTACGCGGCAAAGACGATCTGCAAGCGGTGCGTTGTGCGCTCGATTCGGCGGGCGCCGCGGATATCCGACTGTTTGCGAAGGTCGAGAACCTTGCGGGGATCGCGCATCTTGCCGAACTGATCCCGCATTGCGACGAAATCGTGATCGCGCGGGGCGACCTCGGCAACGCCATGCCGCTTTGGGAGCTTCCGGCAGCGCAGAAGCGCATCGCTGCGGCATGCCGCGAGGCGAGCCGGGATTTCATGGTGGTGACGCAGATGCTTGACTCCATGATGCACCGGCAGGTTCCGACGCGCGCGGAGGTCTCCGACATCTTCAACGCCGTACTGGACGGCGCCGCGTCCGTGATGGTGACCGGCGAAACGGCCTCGGGCGAATACCCCGTCGCCGCGATCCGGTATCTTTGCAAAACGGTGCGCGAAGCGGAAGCGTATCGAAACGCCTGAAAAGGAAAAGGACACCAACTCGGTGTCCTTTTTGCTGCATTCGTTTCAGTCCAGATACCCTTCGCGGGCTTTGACGTTAAAGTGTTCTTCGAGCTCGTGCATCTGTTCGTCGGTGATCGTATTGACGAGCGGCAGATGCGCAATCTTCATGTAGATTTCCGCTGCCTTTTCGGCGGTTTCAATGAGTCCGAAGGTCTCGTCAAGGTCCTTGCCCGCGCCGTAGATGCCGTGCTGCGCCCAGACGCAAAGCCTTGCGGTCTCCATCTTCTTTGCGGTGGCCTCGCCGATCTCGTTGGTGCCGCAGAGCATCCAGGGCAGCACGTTCACGCCGTCTGGGAACACCACAAT
>JAEEGF010024212.1_pt1 | contig 15525 bp, 11 predicted proteins | sample 9134171 | NCBI WGS metagenome assembly JAEEGF01 (sample SAMN16246542, study PRJNA631951) | gut metagenome | biome: gut microbiome; feature: rumen; material: AP-attached | host: Bos | place: Iran: Karaj | collected 2018-10 | reverse complement strand
ATTCAGAACCGCTGACGCTAGGATCAAACTGAGCTCGCTATACCCTGTCCTATGACAGGGGCGGGCTTTGATTAATCGTCAACGAGACACTACACTAGAGGTATTATATTCTCTGAACAACTCGTCAAGAAACGCTGGATCAGAAGCGGCTTTTTGTGCATCTGCTATGCGACCATTGCTAAAAAGCCAGTTGAATAGATCAACTGTGCTCTGGGTTCCAGTTGAGATTCCTTGCTCCATGCCAATGGCGATGCCTTGTTTTTCGCCATTAGAGAAAGCTTCTTCCTGAATGACTTTCATATGACCGGCTTGATTGTATTCATATAAGCTATACATAGTCACCGCCTTTCTTTCCTTGGTAAGAAAATCTCTAAGTATATCGTGGGATATACAATAATCAATGGCATTGGCAACTGCTCTGTTAATTGGCTGAGTCTGTGAGTATTCACGGACTTTAGCCACATAGATGGAGTAGTCATTGAGTTTCTTGCAACTCTGCATCAGAGAATCTCTTTCGCATTATGTACGTTGTCCTTTCTGCACTAATGTAGAAAGAGACACTGCACATTTCTACACTAATAATATCACTTTTTATTTGTTTTTGGTTTTTATTTCATAAGCCTGCATGCATGTGGAACTTTTTGGGCGATTAGCCCTTTGAAATAAAAAGATTATTTTCCTGCCGGAGGGAATTTCGGCGACAGAGAGAAATATATCACAGCGACATTCGAACAGTCAATCGAACAGAATCTTAAGATTTAGGCCGGTTTTCTTAAGAATTTGACGCTATTACGAACAATGAATCAAATGTAATGGAGTTAACTATATGCTCGCGGTCCCTTGTGGACCGCCTTATTTTTTGTCATAGTTAACGCAACTTTTATGAGCCGGAGAATCCTCCTTTCCTTAAAACAATTTAAATTTTGCGATGCTGTAACAGATATTCCATTTCTGAAATCAACAGATGATAAAGATTTGTTGGTTGAAATAGGCTTGCGATGATTATATTATTATCAAAAAAGAAAACAGAAGGAGCAAAAATGTTAGCATTTTCTCTAAATTCCGCTGCAGGACCTTATGAAGTTACAAGGAAAGAAATAGCTGATTATTTCAGTGAAATGCTTGATATTAAAGAGAATACCGTAAAAAAAGGTGTACAACAGATCATGATCGGTACGGTGTCGAAAAACCACGACACTGCGCTTAATGCCTTGAAAAGGATCAAGGCTGCCGGATATGAGTATATAGAAATAAATGATTTCATGGTAGAGAAGTCATCTTTTATAGTAAAGCTTTTGACTAAATTTGGTGGCATGGATATAGGAAACAGCGGTGATCAGGATTGGCATACGCTTATTTCTGAGAGCGGACTTAAGGTCAGCAGCATGCACTCAAATCTTGGTGCAATAGAAACGGATCCTGAGAGAGTTGCAAATCTTGCGAAAAGCTATGGTACAGACGTGGTTGTGATCACCGGAATGTACAGATTTGATTACAGCAGTTTAAAAGAGGTTGAGACTTTGGCAGAGCGGTTAAATGCTGCAGGAAAGGCTCTGAAAGAGCGCGGAATAATACTCTTATATCATAATCACAACTGTGAACTACAGAAGGTTTCGCCTGATAAGACAGCCTATGATGTGATCATAGAAAACACTGATGAGGAATATGTGAATTTTGAGCTGGACACATATTGGATGACCGACGCAGGAGCAGATGTCTATCCGATAATAGAAAAGCTCGGATCACGCCTTAAGTTCTGGCATATTAATGACAGAGGGAACACACAAAAAGGCCCCTACATGACCCCAATTCTTAAAGAAAAGGCTACGGAGCTTGGAAAAGGCAACATGAACCTTAAGGGACTTTCAGAAGTAATAATGAAAAAAGGCGTTACGGCAGTTATTTTGGAAACTCACATGAACTGGGTGGACAACGACCCGGTAAAGAGCATTGAGGTGAGCTCAAAATTTATGAACGAACATTTTTAAGCGTGGTTGAGGCGAGGAAGATAATGCTATGTGCAATGTCTTCCTCGCTTTCTTTATATCCGGATTTGCACCAGTTTTCTATTATGCCGGCACTTCCTGCAGAAATATATGAAAAGAGGATATCTTTTGTAATTCCTGAAGATAAATTCTCATAAGGCGACATGGAATTTGAGAACATCTCATAGAGCATATCCGATATTTTTGAGGTGAATCCGGAGCTGTTGGGGTATATCAGATGCTTTATGGAGGGTGAATCAGTGATATTTTCACGTATATATTTAAGTGTCTGTGCAACCGAAATGTCAAAAGAAGTATCCTTGGCATTCTGGAGCTTTGATTTCAGCTCATTTACGGCATCTTTCTGCAATTCATCCACAAGGTTGGGAACGTCAAGATAATGCTTATAGAAGGTTGCCCTGTTTATTTCCGCAAGAGTGCATATGGATGTTACCGTTATCTTTTCGTACCCGGTTTTTTGCAAAAGCTCGTAGAAAGCCGATCTTATACGCATCTTGGTATATCGTACACGGCCATCCTCTTTTTTGGCATTTTCTGTTTTGTCAGTGTGATTGCTCTTTATATCAGACATATTCAACATTTTCTCCTGTTTTGTTTAATAAGTAACGCCCTCTTATGTATTGATGGTTGAAGAGACCTATTGTGATATCTATAATCGATATATAAAGATAATACACATGTGTTGCATATATTTCAAGCGTTGTTTAAAGATATAACAAAGGTGGGGAACTCTAAATGGATAACAGACAAAAAGAGATTTTTGAGAGCGATAATTTGTGGAAATCAATCATGAGCATGGTTATACCGGCGCTTCTGGCCATACTGGTAATGCTTGTATATAACCTGGCAGACATGGTTTTTGTTGGGCAGACAGGAGATACAGCACAGGTTGCAGCGGTATCGATCGTGGGGCCGGTCTTTAATCTGATAATGGCCGTTGCCATGCTTCTTTCTGCCGGTGGCACAGTTATTATTTCAAAAGATCTTGGCGCAAAAGAAGAGGAACATGCGCAGCAAATATCTGCGACATGTTTATGGGGGGCTGTAATACTTGGAATACTCAGCTCCGTTATGATAATTGGATTTAACAGGCCGTTGCTTTTATTCCTTGGCACAACGACAGATACTTACTCATATGCAAAAACTTATATGGTAATTCTGGCAATCGGTGCACCGTTTTTGCTTATCAGTAATATGCTGGGGCAGCTGCTGAGGGCAGAAGGAGCTGTAAAAGAGGGCCTTATCGGAAATCTCACGGGAACACTGGTCAATATTATTCTTGACCCTGTATTTATCCTTACTATGGGCATGGGTGTTTCAGGAGCAGCGATTGCTACAGTTTTGGGTAACATAGTGGCAACTATGTATTATCTCAGATATATGCGTAAAAAAGCGATTGTTCTAAATATGAAATTGTCAAATGCCATGAAGAATCCATTACTTATATTTTCTGTGATGGTACTTGGACTTCCAAACGCTGTAAGTACGGTTCTGTCAGGTTTTGCAAATTCTTTTGCAAACCAACTTCTATCTAAGTATGGCTCAGATACTATAGCGGCCAATGCAGCAGCAGGAAGGATAAATCAGATTATTGTGATGGTTCTTATGGGAATATGTATGGGAGCGCAACCTCTCATATCGTATAATTACGGTGCAGGAAATCTGAAAAAACTCTCTGGAATTATGAAGAGGATTTTGCTTTTTAGTGTTGTGGTTGGCACTGTTACAACAATATGTGTCATTGCATTAAGAAGCGCGGCAATAGGTTTGTTCTTAAAAGATGAAGCTGTTGTGGCTTTAGCAGAATCGATAATATCTCTCCTTATGCTAAGCTCGCCATTTCTTGGTTTTTTTTATCTTTCAACAAACTTTTTGCAGGCAACAGGAAGAGCAATGGGCGCTACTGTAATTTCGACCCTTCAAAAAGGAGCACTTCTTATTCCGTTGTTGTTTTTATTGGAATCCTTCAGTGGCTTCTATGGGATAATATATGCTTATATCGCAGCAGATTTTTCGGCAGTTGTAATAGCTTCAATTGCACTGTTCATCAGCTGGATTAAAGTAAAAAAACAGCTGATGCCAAAATGTAGGAACGAAAAAAAAGAACAAACAAAAGGAGAATATGGAAATGAATGTTATAATCGATATGCTTATAGGAATTAAGTACTTCCTAATCTATATGTTTTCGCTTGCGGGTTTTGTTTTTATTATAAACAAGGTATTAGGACTTCCTAAAGAGTTGTTCAGGAAGCTTCTGCATTTCATAGCTTTTTCATCCGTAATTGTTATGATATATACGGCAAAGAACTGGATATCGGCAACACTTGTTCCTATTTTCATTACTCTTCTCATGTACCCAGGGCTACTTTATGCTGAGAAGAATAGGCGTTTCACTGAAATGGTAGTTGAGCGTAGAAAGGGAGAGCTTAAGTCGAGTTTATTGCAGTTATTTGGAACCATCGCACTTGTTATTGCATTAAATTGGGGAATACTGGGGCATAAAGAGCTGGCAGTTGCAGCTATACTCATGTGGGGATTTGGAGATGCGGCAGCTGCTCTGATTGGAAAGAAATTTGGGAAGCACAAAGTTCTTCGTTTTAAGTATGTTGATCATAAGAAGAGCTGGGAAGGAACTGCAGCAATGTCGATAGTAGCTTTTGTTTTTGGACTAGCGAGTCTTATGATAGTTGGAAATGTTCAAATGGGTTATTGCATCGCTGCTGTTGTGATAGCTGCTCCATTGGCGGCAATAACTGAGCTTATTACAAGAAACGGATATGACACTGTCACTGTACCGCTAGTCTGTACGTGTTCACTTTACTTTTCATATATCGTTATGGGTGTTGCTTGACAAAAGCTTTAGCTTTTCTATTTTTTTCGATATGCAGAGGGAGTAAGCCCGTATATTTTTTTAAATACCTTTACAAAATAATTATTGTCGTGATAGCCCACAAAGCTGCTGATATCCTGGATTTTATATTCCGTGTCATTCAGGAAGGAAGCAGCTTTTTCGCATCTTCTTTCTGCTATGTACTCACTTATAGTCTTTCCTGTTTCTTTTTTAAACACTTTTGACAGGTTGGATATTGACATATTTGCGACTTTTGATAAGTCATCTATCGTGATTTCGTTACTCAGATGAAGAGAAACATGTTCCATAACTTTTTGAACCGGAAGCGAATAGTCACCAAAGGTAAGTCTGTGCGTGCGCACGGCTTCAGTCAGTTCTATAAGCATATCCATTATATAGCCATACTGTCCGTTTGTTTCGGTTACACTGTCCATGAGCTGGACATATTTTTGGGTGATGGCATTGATTGTAATTACAGACAGGCCGGATTCCTCGGCTGCCTTTCTTGCAAGTACCCTTATTATTGCGGCTGTAACGGTGGGATTTGAATAGGACGGGCTTTCTTTTATGATGTCATAGCTTTCTTTTGAGTCTGACATAGTCTGATATGCAATCTTAACTGTTTCCACATCGCCGTTTTTTATCATATTAAAAAACCTTCGTTCATTGTCATAACGCCTGTATATTTCGCTGTAGTCGGCGTTATCTGCCTCGCTGTGCAATATCTTTTCAGGAGCTGCCTGAATGAAGCCGGTGAGCTTTCTGTAGCGAAAAGAAAAAATGGCAGGCTCAAAGGACTTCATTATAGCAGTAAGTGTGGTCTGCAGCTGGCTTGAATATATGATAGGAAAAGCTGTGTAATAGAGCCTTAAAGATATGAGGGTTGATGATGGGAGATTGTGCTTTATAAGTATCTGCTCAAAGCGTTTTTCCGAATATTCCTTCTGAACATAGGGGCCGACTATAAAAGTTCTGTCACAAAATCTGAAAATACTGATACATATGCCCATCTGGTCCACAATCTCATATATAGTGTCCTGATCCGATGAATTCACCAAAAGAGACAGAGCTTCCATAGTAAACATTGGTTGAAGAACATTATTAAAACAGTATTTTTCCTCAAAACTTCTAAGGTCTTTTTCAAAATCAGCTATAAGAGTTGTATTAGTTCCTATGAGATTATATATAAGTCTTACGAACAAATCTGTATCAAGCATCGCAATTCTCCGTTGCCGTTAATCATAAAATAGAATAAATATATCATTTAAAATATGATAATACTATACTGCCAAAATAATCCTGACATTTTGCTACAAATATCACTGATAATCAACATAATAATACTATATTATGAGGAATAATTCTATAAGACTGCATATTATTGTGCTAATATGCACATAAAGATAAAACTAACTGATCAAAGCAGTGTAATGATAGGGAGATGACCGATATGAGAAATGCTTTTTTATGGAATGAAGGATGGGAGTTTGTTAAGGAAGGCATTACGGAGAAAGTGATGCTTCCCCATACCTGGAATGCTATTGACGGACAGACAGGTCCTGCTCAGTACTACAGGGGCGTATGCCGTTATGTAAAGAGCTTTGGCAGACCTGTGATGGAGGCAGACCATAGGTGCTACCTAGAGTTCAGAGGTGTCAACTCTTCCTGTGAGGTGCTCATAAATGATAAAAGAGTCTGCGCACATGATGGAGGCTACTCGACCTTCAGATGCGATATCACAGATTATCTTGAGGATGAGAATACTGTATGTGTAGCTGTATCCAATGAGGCAAACGAAAAAGTATATCCCCAGCGTGCAGATTTTACTTTTTATGGCGGAATATACAGAGACGTCTATATGTTGATCGTGGACAGCACACATTTTGACCTGGATTATTACGGCGGAAACGGACTGTATGTTACCCCATCTGTTTCAGGGGAAGATGCAAGTGTAGAGATAAAGACATATTCTGTGGGGGATGCGGACAAAGTTCTGATCTCCATCGACGGAGTTGGGGAAAAAGAGCTAGAAATTCATAATGAAGAAGGCAGGATAACGGCAACAGGGACCTTTGTGATAAGAGGGGTAAGGCGCTGGAACGGACTTTCGGATCCATTCCTTTATAAGGTAACTGCTTCACTTTTTAAGAACGGAACAGTTACTGACAGGATTTACGACAGGTTTGGAGTAAGAGAATTCTCTTTTGATCCTGAGAAAGGTTTTTTCCTGAACGGTAAAAGTTACCCATTAAGGGGCGTTTCCAGGCATCAGGACAGGGCCGGGGTAGGAAATGCTCTTACAAAGCAGATGCATGAGGAGGATCTTGAGCTGATCCTTTCCATGGGCGCCAATTCCATAAGGCTTGCCCATTATCAGCACGATCAGTATTTCTACGAGCTTTGTGACGAAAAGGGAATTATCGTGTGGGCAGAGATCCCATATATAACCGTTCACATGGAAGGCGGAAGGGACAACACGATTTCCCAGATGAAAGAGCTCATAACACAGAATTACAATCATTCATCAATCATATGTTGGGCACTTTCCAACGAGATCACTCTTAAGGGAGTTACAGAGGATCTGATGGAAAATCACAGGATCTTAAATGACCTCGTACATGAAATGGATCCAAAGAGAGTTTCGGCTATGGCAAATCTCTTTATCCTGGAAACGGACTCTCCCCTGGTGCAGCTTCCCGATATCAGGGGATACAACCTTTACTACGGGTGGTATGTAGGAGATATGGAGGACAACGACAAGTGGTTTAATGACTTCCACAGAGAACACCCCGATACAGTGATAGGACTTACCGAGTACGGAGCGGATGCAGTTATAAATCTTCAGTCACCCAAACCTCAAAAGGGCGATTACACCGAAGGATACCAGGCTTTGTACCATGAACACATGCTTGAGATGTTCAGCACAAGGCCGTATATATGGGGAACCTACTGCTGGAATATGTTTGAGTTTGCTGCTGCGGGAAGAGATGAGGCAGGAGATCCGGGGAAAAACCATAAGGGACTCATCACCTTTGACAGAAAACAGAAGAAGGATGCCTATTACATCTACAAGGCGTGGTGGTCAGACGAGCCCTTTGTTCATCTCTGCGGCAGAAGATACCATGACAGGATAGAGGAAAAGACAGAGATTAAGGTATATTCCAACCAGAGCAAGGTGACATTGTTCGTCGATGGAAAAGAAACAGAGACTAAGACAGGGCAGCATGTTTTTATATTCGAGGTTCCGATCTGCGCAAGGCACAGCATAAAGGCTGTTTCGGGCGATCTGACGGATGAGATGGAGATAGAGAAGGTAAAAGAGCCCAATCCTTCGTATTTTGTTTCTGCCGATAAGGTCAGAAACTGGTTCGATGAGCCGGATAATACGGCTGCTGAAAAAGAGGGATATCTGTCTTTGAGCAGTACCCTGTCAGAAATCGAGACTTCACCTGAGGGCAAGGCAATCTTGGACAAAATGATGTCCATGATGAATTCTAAAATGGCAGGCGGCATGGGAGAAGGCGTTAAGATACCAAAGGCCATGCAGGCCATCATAGCACGGCAGCCCCTTAGAAAGCTGATCGAGCAGGGGGGAATGGATTTAGACTCACCTGAGATAAAACAGCTTGAGATGGCTTTGTCAAAAATAAAGAAATGAGGATAGAGGATATGAAGAAATTTGAGAAGGATTTTTTGCTTGGAGCAGCAACAGCTGCACATCAGGTTGAGGGAAATAATACAAACTCTGACTACTGGGCTATGGAAAACATGCCGTATTCCCAGTTCGTGGAACCATCTCTTAAAGCCGTCGATCATTACAATCGCTATGAAGAAGACATCAGGATGCTGGCGAATGCAGGGCTTAACGCCTACAGATTTTCAGTTGAATGGGCAAGAATTGAGCCCCGGGAAGGGCAGTTTGATGAAAAAGAGATCATGCACTACAAAAATGTCGTGGAATGCTGCAGGAAATATAATGTAGAACCCATAATAACTCTTATGCATTTTACTTCACCTTTATGGCTTATCAAAAAAGGCGGCTGGGAGAATGAAGAAGTAGTAGAGCTGTTTGCAAGATATGCGAAAGTTGTTGCAGAGAACCTGGAAGGAGACATCAGGTATATCTGTACCATAAATGAAGCAAACATGAGGCTCCAGATAGGGGCACTCATGGAGCGGTTCAAGAAGCAGATGATGGCCAAGATGGCAGCCTCACAGGAACAGCCAAAGCAGGATAAAAAGGAAAGCGGCGATCTGGAGGGACAGGTTCAGGTAGGTCTTAATCTTTCAGATCCCATGGAAAAGATGAAGCTCTCCGCTATGGAAAATGCCAAAATATTCGGTACTCCACAGCCCCACACCTTTGTGTCGGCCGCTTCCGAAAACGGGGACATGATAGTCATAAAAGCTCACATGGCGGCAAAGGAGGCAATTAAGGCCGTCAACCCCGACATCAAGGTGGGAATCACTCTTTCTCTGCATGATACACAGTTCATAGAGGGAGGAGAAAAAAGGGCACAGAAAGAGTGGGATGATGAATTTAGCCACTATATTCCATACATCAGGGATGATGATTTCTTCGGGCTCCAGAATTACACAAGAGCAACCTATGGACCTGACGGCATAGTTCCTGTTCCGGAAGGCGCTCCCATGACTCAGATGGATTATGAGGCTTATCCACAGGCGTTGGAGCATGTCATCAGAAGAGTTAATGAAGAAATGCCGGGGGTTCCGATCATGGTTACAGAAAACGGAATAGCCACATCGGATGATGAACAAAGATGCAGCTTCATTGATACCGCAATTTCCGGTGTGCAGAGCTGTATTGATGATGGGATTCCTGTAATAGGATACTGCCACTGGTCGCTTATCGACAATTTTGAATGGCAAAAGGGTTATGCATTGACCTTTGGTCTGTGCGCAGTTGACAGGAGTTCTCAGATAAGAACACCGAAAAAAAGTCTTTCACATCTGGGCGAATACAGAGCATAAGTAATATAGGTTTTAGATTGGAGGGAAACATGAATACTTTAAGTAAGGGAAACGAAAACAGTAATGGGGCAGTTTATCACAGAGCCAAGACCTGGCAAATCATATTGTTTGCATGTAATGGTCTTGTGGGAATGAGTATTTATCAGCTGATCGGACTTGCCAGCTATTCTGCAAGCATCGGATATGGCATTGCAACTGTGGTTGTCGGTGGAATACTGACTTTTACCAGAATTTTGGATGCTATAACAGACCCGCTTCTTGCGTTTGTTTATGACAGGGTTAACACCAAATGGGGAAAAATAAGGATCCTTATCATACTCGGATGGCTGATAGAAGCTGCAGCTTTGTTATGCATGTTCAGTCTATTTTCAAGTAAAGGCTTTGGAATGCCGGTATTTATTATCTTTTATATTCTGTACATTATCGGCTATACCATGGCCAATGTAACGGCACTTACTGTACCGAATCTTTTGACTAACGATCCGAAGCAGCGTCCTACAATCGGAGTATGGCAGACAGTGTTTAATTATCTTGTGCCCATCGTACTCAGCATAGTTCTGAACGTTGTACTTCTTCCTATGTTTGGTGGCGAATATAATCAGAGCTTTTTGACAGCAGCTTGTCTTTTGACGATCGGAGTGTCTGCGCTGGGTGTTCTTCTGGTGTGCATCGGGGTTTCGGAATATGACAAACCGGAGAACTTCAAAAGCCTTGATACTGGTAAGGAAGATAAGCTGAGCGTTAAAGATATGGTTAATGCAATAAAGGAAAACAAGCCTTTCCAGTGCTATATAGTCGCTGCTGCATCAGATAAGATCGCACAGCAGGTGGCAAGCCAGTCCATAGTCGCAACTCTTCTGATGGGAATAGTAATAGGCAATATGGGACTTTCCACAATTCTTAACATGATAGCGATCCTTCCTGCAATTCTTTTCGCAGCCGTAGGTGCCCGTTATGCAGGAAAGCATGGAAATAAAGAGTCTATCGCCACCTGGACATGGGCATGCATGGGAATCTCAGCCGGACTTGTTGTATTCTTTGCAGTGATCGATCCGCATCACATAGCTACCTTTGGACCGATGATGATCATTTATGTAGTATTTACTCTTTTGCTCAACGGGGCAAAAATGTGTGTGACAACAGCCAATACTGCATTCATGTCGGATATAATTGATTATGAGATGGATCGTACAGGTAAATTTATTCCTGCAGTAATGACCGGTACTTATAATTTCATAGACAAGATAGTATCAGCATTTTCTGCAGTCATAGCCACATTTGCTGTTGCACTTGTGGGATATACCGAAACACTTCCACAGCCCGGGGATACTCTGACAAGACCTATTTTCTGGATGACTATGATCCTTCAGTACGGTATCGCCATGATAGGATGGGTATGCACAATTGTAGCCATGAGAAAATGTGATCTTACCAAGGAAGAGATGGAAAAGGTGCAGCAGAGGATTGCTGACAAGAAGAAAGCGGTTAAAAACAAGGAAACGCTATGAGTGATCAAATTTTTAAGAATGCAAAATGGATAACACCCGAGGAGAAGACAGAACCTGATATCAGGAAAGGTGCAGGGTATTTAAGGCGATTATTTGATATGCCGCAGCTTCCGGCAGGGGCTTCTTTGTATGCCACAGCCCACGGGTTATATGAAGTCAGGATCAATGGAGAGCTTATCACTGATGCAAGACTTACTCCCGGCTGTACCGAGTACAACTGCAGATTAATGTATCAGAGATACGATGTAACAGGATTTCTCAGACAGGGAGAAAATGAGATCCTTGTGACTCTCGGGGATGGTTGGTACAGAGGCTGTAACGGAATTGACGGTGTGAGAAACCTTTTTGGGGAAGACATCTCTTTTCTGTGCACGCTCTCAGATGAGAACGGAGCTGAAATACTTACATCCGACGAGCGCTGGGAAGGGTCTGAAAACGGCCCTATCCAGTTGACAGACCTTGAGCTGGGCGAAACCTACGATGCCGGCAAGGAAGAAATCAAGGACTGGCATAAGGCAAGAGTGCTTGATTTTGCAAAAAAGAATCTTGTAATGCAGGATGCTCCTTATATTCGTGAGCATGAGATTTTTGAAGGAACTCTGATCAAAACCCCTTCAGGTGGCAGAGTATATGACTTTTCCCAGAATCTGGCAGGTTATACATGCTTTATAATCGATGACGCCAAGGCAGGGGACAGGTTGACACTTGTCCACGGTGAGAGCCTTGACGAAAACGGAGAATTTACTGTTTCCAACTTCCAGCCGGGCGATCGGAACAAATCCGGCGGAATTAAGCAGGAAATAAATTATATCTGCAAGGAAGGGCGAAATGAGTTTAAGCCTTCTTTCTCTGTTTTCGGATATCGCTACGCCAGGATAGTTACGGATATTCCTTTGGAAAAGATAAGGATCAAGAGCATAGCGGTTTACTCTGACATGAAGGAAACTGCCGGTTTTGAGTGCTCTGAGAAGGCGGTCAATAAGCTCTTTGAAAACAGTATCTGGAGTATGAAATCCAATTTCGTTGATATCCCGACAGATTGTCCTACCAGAGAGAGGGCCGGATGGACAGGTGATGCTGCTGTGTTTGTAAAGACAGGACTGTATCTTATGGATTGCGCAGGAGTTTATCGCAACTGGCTTGCAAGCGTCAGAGTCAATCAGCATGACGACGGAAAGATGGCTTACATAAGCCCGAGAAACGGTCTTCCCGGAAAGATTGCCGAAATGTTCTCTGCTTCAGTGGGATGGGGCGATGCTTCGGTTATTGTTCCTTACCATATTTATAAGAATACCGGGGATAAATCCGTTCTTGAGGAAAACTATCTCATGATGAAAAAATGGGTTGGCTTTCTTGAAAAGAGAGCGGAAAAGAGCAGGCTGAAAAACAAATTTAAAAAGAATCCCCACAAAAAATATTTAATTGATACGGGAATGGATTACGGAGAGTGGTGTGAACCGGGTGCTGATATCATGAAGACTATGGCATCAGCCTTTAAAAACGGCCAGCCGGAGGTAGCCACAGCCTACTTTGCATATTCGTCGCGTCTTTTATCCGAAATTGCAGGAATCCTTGGCAATGATGATGAGTGCAGATATTACAAGGAAGTCTCCGATAACGCCCAAAAAGCTTATCGCGATCTGGTTCTTAAGGATGGGCACATCCGATCTGAAAGGCAGTGCGAATATGTAAGGCCAATAGCGTTTGGGCTATTGGAAAAAGAAGAGGAGCAAAATGCTGCAAAGGACCTCAATGAACTGGTTATAAAAAATGATTATCACCTTAATACAGGTTTTCTTTCCACTCCATTTCTTTGCCGGGTACTGTCTGAACATGGATTTACCGATACGGCATACAGGTTACTGCTTCAAAAGTCATATCCTTCCTGGCTATATGCCGTTGAAAAGGGGGCTACAACCATATGGGAGACCTGGGATGGAGTAAGAAAGGACGGATCGGTTCATGATTCGCTTAATCATTATTCCTATGGCGCGATTTCCGGATGGCTTCTTGCCGGAGTACTGGGGATCAACTATGCACATGATGAAATTGTTATAGAGCCATACCCGGATGAGCAGCTTCGATTCGCAAAAGGTTATTACGACTCCCCAAGGGGGAGGATTGTCTCTGAATGGAAGTATGATGAAAACGGTAAGATAACCTACCATATTGAGATACCGGAAGGAGCAGAGGCAACTCTAAAGCTCCCCGGCATAGAAGAGAGAAAGGTTAAGGGCGGAAACTATGACTTATGTATGTAATCCGGTAAATATAAACTACAGATATCAGTTCAATGCTGATCCCAGAAGACACGGAGAGATCCAGATCTGTCGCGAAGCTGCAGATCCGTCAATGATTTTTTATAAAGAAAAGTATTATATATTTGCGTCCATGACTCTGGGGGTATGGGTTTCTGAAGATATGGCAGTCTGGGAAAATCACAGGCTTCCGGATTCACTTCCCTTATATGATTATGCCCCGGATGTGAGAGTGATGGGGGATTATGTGTACTTTTGCGCATCAAAACGTGATGAAAACTGTGACAGATTCAGGACAAAAGACATCTTAAACGGCCCCTATGAAAAAATACCCGGAAATTTTCCTTTCTGGGATCCGAATCTTTTTATCGATGACGATGGAAGAATCTACTTTTATTGGGGCTGCTCAAATATGACTCCGATTTACGGATGCGAGCTTGACCCGGAGACAATGCTTCCTATGGGAGAAAAGGTTTCACTGATTCATGGCAATCCCTCAAAAAACGGGTATGAAAGAGTGGGAGAGAATAATTCTCTGCTTCCTGCAACCGATGAAGAGATCGAAGAGAAGTTTAAGGGTTTTCTTAAGCACCAGGGACTTACTGAGGATATGGTTCCGGAGAATACTAAGCCTCTTATAAAGGGAATGTTTTCCAACAAGCCCTATATCGAAGGAGCCTGGATGGACAAACATGACGGAAAATACTACCTTCAGTATGCTTTTGCTGGCACACAGTACAATACCTACGGTGATGGTGTTTATGTCTCGGATGCGCCTCTGGGGCCCTTTACCCTTGCTGAGAATAACCCCTATTCTTATAATCCTGGCGGATTTTTTCCGGGAGCCGGACACGGTTCTACCATGGAAGATAAGAACGGGAATTTCTGGCATACAGCTACCATGAGAATAAGCGTAAACCATGACTTTGAAAGAAGAGTGGGAATCTGGCCTGCAGGATTTGATGAGGACGGAGAGCTGTTCTGCAACCAGCGCTACGCAGACTGGCCTATGGAAATAAAGAACATGAAGCAGGATCCGTGGAAAAAACCTGATTGGTATATCCTCAGCTACAAGAAAAAGACATTTTGCTCATCATCACTTTCTGATTGCCCCTGTGAAAATGCTGCGGATGAGAATGTTCAGACACTGTGGTGCCCTCAGACAAACAGCGCTGATGAATGGCTTATGATTGATCTGGGAAAAGAATATGATGTACAGGCAATTCAGGTAAACTTTGGAGATTACAAGCTTGATATTCCGGTTCCCGGAAAGATACAGGGCACTTCTCAGGCACGATACATTGATGAAGCTACTTACACTACCGGATGGAAGCTTGAAGGATCCTGTGACGGAAAGGATTTCTTTACAATAGCGGATAAGACCTCGGCTGAGACAGATCTTACCCATGATCTTATTGTAATTGATGATGGGCACAAGATGCGCTATGTTAGGATTTCAAATATGCACGTTCCATATTCTCAGATTCCTGCAATCTCAGGGCTGCGGGTGTTTGGCGTTGGAGATGGAGCTGCTCCGGACAAAGCAAAATTTGCTGTTTCAAGACTTTCCGATATTGATATGACTGTCAGCATAGAACCGCATGCGGATACAGTAGGTCACATGATTCTATGGGGAAGCTCGCCCGATAAGCTATATCACAGCAGGATGGTAATGGGAGATGAAGCTATAGCTGCGCCCATCCGAATAGGAGCACTGGTATCCGGGCGGGATTATTATGTCCGTGTTGACAGTTTTAATGAGAGCGGTATTACAGAGGGAATAGTGCAATTTTGTCAATAAATGGAGAAAGGGCTCACTTATAGTTTCCTTTGGGTCATAATTAAAACAGACCTCTTTTTAATAAAACTGAAACATTAGGGAAACAAAACGAAAAAACTCCCTCCATATA
>JAEEGF012146642.1_pt1 | contig 15528 bp, 9 predicted proteins | sample 9134171 | NCBI WGS metagenome assembly JAEEGF01 (sample SAMN16246542, study PRJNA631951) | gut metagenome | biome: gut microbiome; feature: rumen; material: AP-attached | host: Bos | place: Iran: Karaj | collected 2018-10 | reverse complement strand
TCTTGAATATATCAAAAAGAGTATTTTCTCTGTTGGATGGATAGGTTGTCGTGTGATCGAGTTTATGCCTGATGATTTTGTCGAAGAGTTCAAAACGGCATTAAAGGAGCATGCTGAAAAGACCGAAGAGTTGTCAGCTGAAACACCCTACGGAATTCCTTACAGACCTGCTATTTGGGGTGCCGGATGGTCTATTCAGGGAATGGGAAGCAGATTTTATTTCTTCTACAAGGCATTCCCCAAGATCTTTAAGCCTGACCTCATGTATAATGCGCTGCAGTTCATTTTGGGCTGTCATCCCGGATCAAATACTGAGAGTTTTGCGTCCGGAGTTGGTGTGAAATCGTCCATAATCGCCTATGGCGCAAATAGAGCGGACTGGTCCTATATTCCCGGCGGAGTTGTCTCCGGAACGGCGCTTATAAGGCCTGACCTTCCCGAACTGCTGGATTTCCCTTATCTCTGGCAGCAAAAGGAATATGTTATCGGAGGTGGTTCCACCAATTACTTGTTGCTGGTACTGGCCGTAAAGTATATACTTGAAAATGTAGGAAAACAGTGATTTACTTATATGCTATTCATCAGAGGTGTATATGAGCAGAAAAGACGGAAACTCCGGAGCATTTAAAGTGTTTGTAACCATTTTCATAATTTTGCTTATTGTTTTTCTTGGGATTCAGATCGTTCCTCCCATTCTGGAGGCTAACGGTATTGAGTTTCCCATAAAGGCAATATCTGATCTGGTAGGTTCAAAAGAGCCTGTTACCAACGAGTCTTTATATAATAAATTCTTTACCGAACTTATGGCGGGAGAGATGAAAGTAGATGCAGGCAGAATTAATGATGATACTATTGAAACTATAGTTACAAGAGTTTATGACTCCCCTGAACTGTTCTGGCTGTCTAACAATTGTACCATAACAACCATCGGCAGTCATAAGATCGTAAGTTTTAACTCTATTTATACCGATGTGGAGAAAAGGCAAAAGGAGATCGATGCTGCCGCTGATGAAATCCTAAAGGGTGTTCCTGAGGGGGACGATTTCGATAAGGTTCTTTATCTCCACGATGCACTTTGCGAACATATAACATACTATGATGACGGTACGGCGGACAGCCATAATGTCTACGGAGCCCTGGTAAACGGAAGATGTGTTTGCGAAGGATATTCAAAGGCATTGGCGTATCTTGTCAATAAAATCGGACTGATGAATTTTATTCTTTCCGGAAATGCCTCCAACGGCGATTATTCCGGACCTCATGCCTGGAACGCTGTAGAGATGGACGGGAAGGTATATTACATCGATGTAACCTGGGATGATTCCGAAGAGCTGGGTATATCCTATGATTACTTTGGATTAACAAGTGCGGAGATCCAGAAGAATCATTCCTTTGATGATAACCATATGGTTGCTTACACAACAGCAACCGATGATAACTATTTCAAAAGACAAGGATATCTGATAGAAGATTATTCGGACGAGGCTATTATTGATGTCATCTCGAAGCAGGATGATCATATATATGTTAAATGTTCTTCGATATTATCTTATGAAAAGATGATTTCGACTATCACCAATCCTCAGAAGTTCATGGAGATCGTATCCCGGACAGGAAAAGATGCTACATACAAGCAATATAGTTATTCGTTGAACGACGATATGTATACTGCAACCTTATGGCTGTACAAATAAAGGACGGAGAGTGGATTTACCACCCAAAGAAAAACCGCAGGCTATTGCTAACCTGCGGTTTTTCTTCATCTTACACTATATATTTAGGATTTGAATTACATGCATGTATAACCGCCGTCTACGGGGAGGATAACTCCGGTAACGTAGGTACTTGCGGGAGATGCGAGGAAGAGAGCAGCGCTGTCAAGCTCGCCTTCGTTTCCGTAACGCTCAAGAGGAATCATGGTCTTGGCATTCTGCTGGAAGAAGTCACTGTCAAGAGTCTCCTTGGTAAGGGGAGTGTAGAAATAACCGGGACAGATTGAGTTGACTGTAATGCCCTTGCTTCCCCATTCAGCTGCGAGAGCTCTTGTAAGGTTTACAACGCCACCCTTAGCTGCGTGATAAGGAGCTGAACCGCAGATCTTATTTCCAACCATACCGTACATTGAAGCAATGTTGATGATGCGTCCGTAATTTGCGGGGATCATAGCCTTCTTTGCAATAGCTCTTGCCATCTTGAAAGTACCGAATAGATCGATGTTCATTTCGTTTGCGAACATCTCATCGGGAACATCCTCAGCGGGAGTGACTCCGCCGGTACCTGCATTGTTGATAAGGATGTCAATGCGTCCGAACTTCTCTAAAATAGTATCAACTGCTGCATTAACAGCATCTGTATCTGTAATATCACAAGCAACTCCGATTGCCTTTACGCCGTAAGTCTTTTCAATATCAGCGGCAACCTCGTCGATAAGGTTCTGTCTGCGGGCAAGTGCCACGATGTTTGCACCCTGATTAGCAAGTGCTTTAGCCATCTGGACGCCGAGTCCGGTAGAGCATCCTGTAACAACTGCAACCTGGCCTGTAAGATCAAAATAATTCTTCATTTAACGCCTCCTAATAACTTTCTCTATAGCAATTTGTGTTAAATCGAATTGCTGAAATCAACTATAGCAAGGAACCAAAAAGATTTCAAGTGTAAACGCTTACATTTTTGAAAATTTATATATATTTAATAAATTTTCGATCAAATAGTTGGATGAAAATACCAAGAAAAGAGTTAAAAAATTCACATGAAAAATTAGATTTTTTTTGATAATATAGGGACTTCTGAAGCCTAATATGTTATAATATAGCATATTTTTTGGAAAGGAGAACGATATGGCTTCAAATAATATAAATGAAACTCGTAAACGTAACGAATATCTTGCCAAGCTCTCAATCCCCAAAATACGTAACAGAATCGCGATCATTGAACAGGCAATACTTGTAACAGTTATTTCATTTGCCTATTTAATGCAGTGTATCAGGGGACTTAAAACGGTTCCCTACACCATCGGTTTGTTTGCAATCGCTTTCATTCCCTTGGGACTTTCTATTTTCTTTTACAAGAAAGATAGTGAGTGTGAGAATGCCATCATGCGAGTCATTGGATGTGGCTTTACCATTCTCTACGGCTACATGCTCTTTACGGCGACCAACGATCAGGTTTATACCTACGTTATGCCCATGCTCATTGTGCTCCTTCTCTTTAACCAGATGAGATTTATCATGATCATCGGTATAGGAGCATTCATCTTTAATATCATTTCGGTGTTTATCAATATTTTTGCAAATCACCGAACCGAGCTTTCTGATTACACTTTTTACCAGATACAGCTCATGCTCGTAGCGCTTTGCGTTACGGCGTTCATTATCCTCAGTAAGGTCACCATTAAGATCGCCGACATCAGAAGCGCAAGACTTTCACTTGAGACCGACAAGGCTAATGATCTTGTTGAAAAGGTTCTTGATGTATCAAACGGAATGAGCGGAAATATCTCAACCGTTAATGAGAAGATTGGAACCCTCAAGGATTCAATGAACAGAGCCCTTGATGCCATGATGGAAGTTAATAGTGGAACCGGAGAGACTTCCGACGCCATTCAGCTTCAGCTCCTTAAGACCGATGAGATCATGGAGTATGTTAAAGCAGTTGAAAATGCAACCGTTGTCATAGGCGACAGTATGGAGAACACAATGAACTCCATCGAGGAAGGTGACAATCAGGTCCTCAATCTTACAAGGCTTACTCATGAATCTGAGGAAGCAGGTGCAAGAGTTGCAGAGTCCCTTGATTCCTTCAAACAGATTGCCGGACAGATGAATTCCATCACCGAGCTTATCAATAACGTCGCAGATCAGACCAGTTTGCTGGCGCTTAACGCTTCCATTGAGGCGGCCAGAGCTGGAGAGGCTGGAAAGGGATTTGCGGTTGTTGCAACCGAGATTTCCGGACTTGCGGGTCAGACCACAACAGCTACCGGCGATATCGCCGACCTGATCAGTCAGATCAATTCACAGCTTGAGGGTATGATCAAAAATATCGATGCGCTTCTTGCCGGCAATAAAGAACAGGCGGAATCAGCGGAGAAGACAGCCGGAAGCTTTGAACAGATCGCACAGAATATCGACAGGATCCGTCATGAGTCCGATGAGCTCAATAAGATCGTTGATAAGCTTTCTGCTTCCAACAAAGAGATCAATGATTCAATTCAGACGATCTCCGCTATTACGGAAGAAGTTAGCGCTCACTCCAACGAAACCTACAATGCGAGTGAGGAAAACCAGAATACCATCAGTGAGATCACGGATCTCGTTGGTAATATAAATAATGATGCTGAACGACTAAAATCAGTAGAATAATTACGATGGGAGAATTATGAAAAAATGAAACACACAGACATTAAAGAAGTATTTGACCAGCCCAAATTCGGCGAGCAGGTTACAGTGTGCGGTTGGGTTCGCACTTCCCGCGATTCCAAGAACGTTGCATTTGTAGAGCTCAACGACGGTACTTCACTTAAGCACCTTCAGATCGTGCTTGATAAAGAAAGCGGCAAGAATTTCCCCGAGGATGCACTTAAACTCGGTACCTCTCTCAAGGTTACAGGTAATGTTGTAGAAGGACGTAATTCAGTTCCTGAGATCAATGCAGAAGAAATCGTTGTTCTTGGCAGCTGCCCTGCAGATTATCCTCTTCAGAAGAAGCGTCACACCCTTGAGTTCTTACGTACCATGCCTCATCTTCGCGGAAGAACAAATACCTTTAATGCGGTTCTTCGTGTGCGCAGCGTACTTGCGGCTTCACTACATGAGTATTTCCAGAGCCACAACTATGTATATGTTAACACTCCCCTTATCACCGGCAGTGACTGTGAGGGTGCAGGTGAGATGTTCCAGGTAACCACCATCGGTTACTCTGATCAGTACAAGAATGCTGACGAGTACTATGCAAATGATTTCTTCGGAAAGAAGGCAGGACTTTCAGTTTCAGGACAGCTTGAAGGTGAAATGGCAGCTATGGCCATGGGTAAGATCTACACCTTCGGACCTTCCTTCAGAGCTGAGAATTCCAATACTCCCAAGCACCTTGCCGAGTTCTGGCACATCGAGCCCGAAGTTGCTTTTGCAGAGCTTCCTGATGTTATTGAGATCGCAGAAGATATGCTTAAGTATGTAATCGGTAACGTTCTCAAGAAGTGCCCTAAGGAGATGGAATTCTTCGAGGCACACTTTGAGGAAGGCTTAAGAGCAAGACTTGAAGACCTTATCTCACACGAGTTTGCTACCGTTACTTACACCGAGGCTATCAAGCTTCTTAAGGAGTCAGGCGAGAAATTCGTTTATCCCGTAGAGTGGGGTGTAGACCTTCAGACCGAGCACGAGAGATATATCTCTGAGAAGGTATTTAAGCGTGCCGTATTCGTAACAGATTATCCCAAGGAGATCAAGTCCTTCTACATGAAGCAGAATCCCGACGGAAAGACTGTTGCAGCAGTTGACCTTCTTGTTCCCGGCGTTGGCGAGATCATCGGCGGTAGTGAGAGAGAAGCTGACTATGATAAGCTTATTGCAGCTATGAACGAGAGACACATGAACCTTGATCTTTACACAGATTACACCGATCTTCGTAAATTTGGTTCAGTTCCTCACGGCGGATTCGGACTTGGATTCGAGAGACTTGTTATGTATGTTACCGGCGTACAGAACATCCGCGACGTAATCCTCTTCCCCAGAACCGTTGGCAATATCCGCTAGTTATTGACATACAAGAATTGTTGATATATCATAACAAAGGATAATAACGCAAAGGCGCGGTATTGCTACTTGCAATGCCGCTTTTTTGTTAAATATCGGGAGGAAAAGAGATGTCAGAAAACATATATATCCCCGAGGGATATAAATCAGTTCTTTCTTTGAGAGAGACCCAACATGCAATTAAGTTCATCAAAGACACTTTCCAGCAGACTCTTTCATTCGCAGTTACCCTTGACCGTGTTACCGCACCCCTTATCGTGCGCAGCGGAAGCGGTATCAACGACGACCTTAACGGCGTAGAGAGAAAGGTTAACTTCGATATGCTTGCCGAGGGCGGCGAGGCAGAAGTTGTTCAGTCCCTTGCAAAATGGAAGAGAATGGCACTTTACCGCTATGGTTACAGAGCAGGCGAAGGCATTTACACCGATATGAACGCTATCAGACGTGATGACAAGATGGACAATGTTCATTCAATTTTCGTCGATCAGTGGGATTGGGAAAAGGTCATCACCAGAGAGCAGAGAAATACTGAGTTCCTTAAGGAGACTGTAAAGTCAATCGTTAAGGCTATCGCTTATACAAAGAGACAGGTTACCTTGAGATATCCCGAATTAAATAATCCTGTTTGTGAAGACGTATTCTTCATTACAACTCAGGAACTTGAAGATATGTATCCCGGCAAGACCGCTAAAGAGCGTGAGCGCCTTGTTACAAAGGAGCACAAGACCGTATTCCTTATGCAAATCGGTAAGATGCTTAAGAGCGGAGAGCCCCATGACGGACGCGCTCCCGACTATGATGACTGGGATCTCAACGGAGATATTCTTTTCTGGGATGAGGTTCTTGATGATGCACTTGAAATCTCTTCAATGGGTATCAGAGTTGACGCAACCTCTCTTGCAAGCCAGTTAAAGGCTGCTAATGCAGAAGACAGAATGCAGTACAAGTATCATCAGATGATTGCTAACGATACACTTCCTTTAACCATTGGCGGTGGTATCGGACAGTCAAGACTCTGCATGTTCCTTCTTGAGAAGGCTCACATCTGCGAGGTTCAGGCTTCAGTATGGCCCGAGGAAATGGTTGAAATCTGCGAGAAGAACGGAATGCATCTTCTTTAATTTCATAAAATAAAGTATAATTAATGCCATCAAGAGGGGATTGCCTAATAATAACTTTCTTGATGGCATTATTTATTTGGATGGTTGATTATGATAAAGAATATTATTTTTGATATTGACGGAACTCTTTGGAATTCCACAGAGGTTGTTGCGGAGGGCTGGAGAAGAGCTGTCAAAGAAACGGGTTATTCAAATTGTGAGATTACCGGTGAGAGGTTAAAGGGCGAGTTCGGACTCCCCATGAACATCATCGCAGACCACGTTTTTGATGACCTGCATGATGAGGAAAAGAAAGCGGAACTTTTAAAACTTTGTTGTAAATATGAGCATGAGCTTTTGGAGGCTAACGAGAAGGATATTTCTTATCCCGGAATTGTTGATGAGATAAAGAAGCTTGCCAATGGTTATAAGCTCTTTATCGTAAGCAATTGTCAGAAGGGATATATCGAGCTTGTTATGGATAAGCTTGATGTTAAGGAATTTATTGGCGACTATCTTTGCTTCGGTGATACCGGATTAACCAAAGGTGAGACCATGCAGAAGTTGATGGAGAAGAATGGTCTTGATCCTAAGGAGACGGTTTACGTAGGAGATACAGCCGGAGACAAGGAAGCCACTGAGTTTGCCGGAGCAACTTTTGTATATGCAGCTTATGGATTTGGAAACCTTGAGGGTGAGAAATTTGTAGCGGGTCAGCCCTGTGAGATTTCGGAGGTGCTTAGTAAGATGAACGAAGAAAAGAAGACAAGAACAAGCGTTAATCCGGTATTTCTTATTCTTACAATAGTTTTCGGAAGCCTTTTGGTTCTCAGTTTTCTTGGCTTTGCCTGCTTTGCATATTATGCCGGATTAAGATATACAAGAAACGAGAAAGAGTTAAAAGCTTATTACGAAGAAAAGATACAGGAACGTGATGATACCTATAACTACGCTCTGGACCGAGTTGAAAGGGAGAAAGATGATCTTAAAGCTGAGATCGAAATTGCGGCTCAGGAGAATGCACAGCAGAATGATGAGCTAAAGATCACACAAGAAAATCTTGATAAACTCGAGGCTCTTCTTGATGAATATAATGCTACCATAGAAGCCGAAAACAAAGCTGAAGAGGAGCGTATCGCTAACCTTTCTGAGGAAGAGGCCAAGGCTGAATCGGATGTTAAGGAATACAACGAGATGGTCCGTGAGCTCCGCGATACAAATGAGGAGTACGAAGAGCTCTACGTCGCTCTTGTTAAATATCTTGCCAAAGACAGCTACACCGATAAAGAGCGCAAGGACATCATAAAGAAGTACGAGAAGATGCTTTCTATCCAGAAGGATTACAAGAAGGCTAAGGAAGAAGAAAAACAGAAGGAAGAGGAAGAGAAGAAGGAAGATCCTGAAGCTAATTCTGACGGTGAAAAGGAAGATAAAGAAAATAAAGACGGTAAAAATAAAACCGGGAGTAAACATAGAACGGTAGCAATCGTTGAATCCAAGGATTACGCTTTAACAGAGGATCTTTATGATGAGGATGCAACAGTTCCCGGGGAAGTAAGTTTAAAAATCTTTTATTTGTATCAAACTCAAAAGGAAAAGGACGCTAAGATTACAGCTCAGAATTCTGCACCCGCAGGAAACGGAGCGGGCAATAACGCAGGTAACAATGCGGGAAGCGGTTCGCCCGGTGCGGGTAATTCCGGAAGCGGAAGTAACAACTCGGGCAGCAACAGTGATTGGGGAAACTGGTCATGGGCTCCTGCAGCAGAAGTAGATACTTCAGGATATGCAGCAGCGGTAGTTGATCTTGTAAATCAGCAAAGAGCAGCCGCCGGACTTGGAAGCCTTACCGCCACATCTGAATTAAATGCTGCGGCAACCAAAAGAGCACAAGAGATCATCAGCACTTTTTCCCATTCACGTCCCGACGGATCATCCTGCTTTACCGTTCTTGGAGAATATGGAATTGCTTATATGGCATGCGGAGAAAACATCGCCGCCGGCCAGACTACACCTGAAGCGGTAATGAACTCATGGATGAATTCCGACGGCCACAGAGCCAACATTCTCAGCGGCGATTACAGCCACATCGGAGTAGGCTTCGTGAAATCCGATTCCGGTTACGGATATTATTGGGTGCAGTTATTTACAAACTAAGCATTATTTGCTCTGGTTATTTCTAGAATTATATAAAAAAGATGTTGGTTGTCATGGTTACATCATAAACATAATGGATAACAAGAAATGAGGTACTTCATATAACGGAAGTACCTCATTATTTTATGTAATTAGTAATAATTATGTTAGCTAAAGTGGAGCGATACCTCATTTCTGAAGAATATTGTAATAATGATGTGAGCTAAATGGGAACGATACCTCATTTCTGAAGAATATTGTTATAATGATGTTAGATAAATAGGAGCAGTACCTCATTAATGTACATATATGCGTAAAATGAGGCTGAGGCAAAGAAGCATGTACAGGAAATATGTAATCTTAATAAGAAAATGAGGTAGCCACTCAGAAATGCATACATCATAAACAATGGATTTGTATATAAATGATGTGTGCTAAAGTGGAGCGATACCTCATTATATGAGATAAACATAAAGAATACTGTAAAGTGAGCGGGAGAAATACAAGAAATAATAATACCCCTCTCGTTTGATAACGGGAGGGGCATATCTTTATTTGTGTATTGTATATCTTTTGTCTTCTAGTATCCGGCCGGCGTGGTCAAGCTCTTCCTGAGTGTAGAACTCGATACGCATATTACCGCCTTGATACTCGCTGTTGTGAATGATGCCGATGTTCTTAATACTGATTCCTCTTGTTGCAAGAAGAGTAGCAATGGTAGCAAGAGCACCGGGTTCATCGTTGATATCAACGAATAAGCGGTAGTTGACCTTGATGGGACCGCTGCCAACGGTTGTAAAGGAATCCCTGTACTCGCGGGCAGTATCGAATAACCGGTGGATATCATCCCCCTTGTGACCTTCAAGTGATGTATCGATGGTCTGAAGGGATGAAATATAATCATTCAAAAGCTTTCTGATATTGTCTGTATTGGTCATACAGATCTGCTCCCACATATCAGCGGAAGAGGATGCTATTCGTGTAATGTCCTTGAAACCGCCTGCGGCAACCAGTCTCATGATGCCTTCCTTTGAATCGGAATCCTTAACAAGATTAACCAATGAGGCAGCGATCACATGAGGAAGATGGGAGATTGCAGCAACGATGTAATCGTGCTGAGCGTAATCAAGAACAAGGGCAATAGAACCGAAGTTCTCGATAAGCTCTTTATATTCCTGAACCTTCTCAGCAGGAACGGTCTCTGTAGGAGTCAAAATATAATAAGCATTCTGTAAAATAGAAGACTTGGAATTGCTGTATCCTACACGCTCGGAACCTGCCATGGGGTGAGCTCCGATGAAGTTCTTTTCCATATCAAGGCGCTTTGCAGCCATATGGATACCGGTCTTAACGCTTCCTACATCCGTAACGATGCAAGTAGAAGATATCACAGGCTTGAGCATCTCAAGAAACTCTTCATTCTTCTGAACGGGAGCGCAGAGGAAAATATAGTCGCAAACTGCGAATTCCTTAATGCCGCCATTATCAAGATCCGACTGATAAACCGCCTTGTTAACAACACCATCGGTTACTGCCTCGTCAAGAGATGCGGCGCTTCTGTTGTATGCTATTATAGTAGCCTCGGGCTGCTTTTCACGGATCGCACGCGCAACGCTTCCGCCGATAAGACCAAGGCATATAAACCCATATGTTGCCATTAGATTTTCCTCGTAATTTTATATGCTTAAAATAATATAACGCTTTAAAGCCCTAAAGTCAAATTATGAATTGAATTTGAGACCGCAATATACTATAATTAACAAGTTAAGATGCAAATAATGCGTTTTGACAAATAGATATTTAAGACTATTAAGGAGCCCAAAATGAAAGAGTATTACAACCATCACGAAGTAGAGCCCAAATGGCAGAAGATCTGGGATGATGAGAAGGCTTTCGCTACCGGAACCGATTACTCAAAACCCAAGTTTTATGCGCTGGTTGAGTTCCCTTATCCCTCAGGACAGGGACTTCACGTAGGTCACCCCAGACCTTACACCGCGCTTGATATTGTGGCAAGAAAGCGCCGCATGCAGGGCTACAACGTGCTATATCCAATGGGATGGGATGCTTTCGGACTCCCCACCGAAAACTATGCAATCAAGAACCACATCCATCCCAAGATCGTAACCAAGAACAATGTTGCGCGTTTCAAAAATCAGCTCCACAACCTTGGCTACTCATTTGACTGGGACAGAGAGATAAATACCACCGATCCCGAGTACTATCACTGGACTCAGTGGATCTTCCTTAAGCTTTTCAATGCAGGACTTGCTTACAAGACCGAGATGCCCATCAACTGGTGTACCTCATGTAAGGTCGGCCTTGCAAATGAGGAAGTTGTTAACGGCGTTTGTGAGAGATGCGGAAGCGAAGTAGTTCGTAAGGTTAAGAGCCAGTGGATGCTCAAGATCACCGAGTACGCAGAGAAGCTTATCGAAGGACTCGACAGCGTTGACTACGTCGAGAGAATTGCTACTCAGCAGAAGAACTGGATCGGAAAGAGCACCGGTGCTGAGGTACAGTTTAAGCTGGCTAATACCGAGGATTCTGTAACTGTATATACCACCAGATGCGATACACTTTTCGGTGCAACATATATGGTATGGAGCCCCGAGCATCCTTACATCGACAAGTACAAGGACAGCCTTTCCAACTGGGATGAGGTCGTTAAATATCGTGAAGAAGCTGCAAAGAAGTCAGACTTCGAGCGTGCTGAGCTTGCAAAGGACAAGACCGGCGTAGAGCTTAAGGGCCTTAAGGCAGTTAACCCCGTTACCGGAAAAGAGATTCCTATCTGGATTTCAGATTATGTACTTATGAGCTACGGAACCGGTGCCATCATGGCCGTTCCCGCACATGATGAGAGAGACTGGGATTTTGCAAAGAAATTTGACCTTCCTATCATTGAGGTAGTTGCAGGAAGCGACGTACCCGTTACCGAGAAGGTTTATACCGACGTAGCAACCGGAACACTTGTTAACTCAGGATTCCTCAATGGACTTTCAGTTGCCGATGCAAAGGCAAAGATGATCGAGTACTTGGAGAGCAACAAGATCGGAAGCGCAAAGACCAACTACAAGCTCCGCGACTGGGTATTCAGCCGTCAGAGATATTGGGGCGAGCCTATTCCCATCATCCACTGCGATAAGTGCGGATATGTTCCTCTTAAGGAAGAAGAACTTCCTCTTATGCTTCCCGAAGTAGAGAGCTATATGCCTACCGACAACGGAGAGAGCCCTCTTGCAGCAATGACCGAGTGGGTTAATGTTAAGTGCCCTTGCTGCGGCGGCGATGCAAAGAGAGAGACAGATACCATGCCCCAGTGGGCAGGATCATCATGGTACTTCCTTCGTTACACCGATCCTAAGAATGACAAGGAGCTTGCAAGCAAAGAAGCTCTTAAATACTGGCTTCCCGTTGACTGGTACAATGGAGGAATGGAGCATACAACACTTCACCTTCTCTATTCAAGATTCTGGCACAGATTCCTTTACGATCAGGGCGTTGTTCCCACAAAGGAGCCCTATGCTAAGAGAACCAGTCACGGTATGATCCTCGGCGAGAACGGCGAGAAGATGTCAAAGAGCCGCGGAAACGTTGTTAACCCTGACGAGATCGTTGAGGACTACGGCGCAGATACACTTCGTACCTATGAGATGTTCATCGGAGCCTTCGACCAGGCTGCAAGCTGGAGCGAAGACGGCGTTAAGGGATGCAGAAGATTCCTTGAGAGAGTTTGGAAACTTCAGGAGATCTTAACCGATGGTGATGAGTACAGTGCAGATCTTGAAGCAAGAATGCACCAGACCATCAAGAAGGTTTCAAACGACTTTGAGACTCTTAAGTACAACACAGCTATCGCTGCAATGATGGCTCTTATCAATGACTTCTACAAGAAGGGCAGCGTTAACAAGGCTGAGTTTGGAACACTTCTTAGACTCCTTGCTCCCGTTGCACCTCACATTACAGAAGAACTTTGGGAATCCAATGGTTATGAAGGCAGACTTTACAAGGCTACATGGCCCGAGTATGAGGATGCCAAGTGCGTAGAAGCTACCGTAACAATCGCAGTACAGGTTAACGGAAAACTTCGTGCAACCATCCAGGCTCCCAAGGACGGAGATAAGGATTCTATCATTGCTATGGCCAAGGAAGCTGCAGCAGAGAAGATCACCGGCGAGATCAAGAAAGAAATCTATGTTCCCGGCAAGATCGTAAACATCGTTTGTGCACAGTAAGCGCAAGCACTATGCCGGTTTTAAATTGTTCTAAAATAAACCATAAGAGAGATTTTTTATGGCAAACAAAGTCTATATTGTTGACGACCAAGGGGATAAAGGGGAGACCTCGTCATCAAGAATAAACAGCACAAATAAAACAAATTCATCCGCTTCGGGAAGTAGGGTAAATCCTGCTTCCCGTGGCGCTGTTTCTACGGGTTACTCAAGAACGGGCAATTATGACCGCGACAGCAGGACCACAAGAACCTCAAAAGAAGAGACTTCTTCAAAAAAGGCAAAGGATGAAGAGATCGAAGCACTGGCAAGAGAGATGCTTCGCAGAAAAGAAAAGCGTAAATCCATCATCGCTGTAGCCGCAGCTGTAGTTGTGGTACTCAGCATGGGTGCTTTTGTTTACATGGCAGTTTTAAGCCCTAACAGTACCGGAACGCAGAAGAATGCAAAGCTGGGAGATGTCTTTAAAAAAGCCCAGTTTGATAATACGGTTAACAGCCAAAACAACACGGGGAATGACAGCGTTGTTATTCACTATGATGAAGAGAAAGAAATCCCCGATATTCTCCCCGAATTCAATGATCTACTGGCAGTCAACAGTAAGATAGTTGGCTGGCTCAAAATGGACCCCGTCGTAGACAGCGCAAAAGACGGCTTCCCTGTTACTCAAACTACCGATAACGAATATTATCTTGACCACGATATCTATCAGAAATCCGATCGGAACGGAACGATCTTTCTTGATACAAATTGCGATATCTTAGGTCCCAGCACAAATCTTATCCTGTACGGACATCACATGAAAAGCGGTAACATGTTCGGACTCCTTGAGAAATATCAGGATGAGAGTTACTACCAAAACCATAAATATATCTACTTTGATACCCTTTATGAAACCGGTACCTATGAGGTCATGTATGTTTTCAGATCCCATGTATTTTCTGAGAATGAGATTGCTTTTAAGTACTATCAGTTTATCGACGCATACAGCGAAGTTGAATTTGATTCATACATGAACGATATGGCTGAAATGTCCCTTTATGATACCGGCGTAACGGCTCAGTTCGGCGATCGTCTTCTTACTCTTTCAACCTGTGATTATCAGGAGAAGGACGGAAGATTTGTGGTAGTTGCGAAGAAGATCAAGTAACTCTAAAAAGTATCTTGACCGGTTAAAAACAGTTTTATACAAAATTGAAAAAATACAAGAAAAAATCTGAAAATAACTAAACTAATTATCGGTCCATTCCGATATACAGTTTGGATTAGTATTTTTAGGCCTTTTTGGGTCCCGATATATTGCATTTTATAGGAGAGAATAAAATGGCAAAAGAATTAAAGAAAAAGCCCCGAATCAGATTGAAGAAGCAGGTCCGCAGAACCCTTGGCGGTATATTCCTTGCTTCTGCTGTTGCTGTGGCTGCAATTCCCGCAGGAAGCAGACCTGCCGGTGAAGTAGAAGCGGCAAACGCCTGTAACGGAACAAATATAAACGAGTATTATCTTACTATGACAGATACGGGAGCTTCAACACAGACTCCACAGACCAAAGTTCCTTTCATCCAGAGTGGGACACAGGTTTACAGTACCGGCGGTGGTGAATTCCAGTTTGTTTATGTTAATCAGGATGGTAAGGACATTGCCGGAGAAGCCAATAAGTTTGCGGTTATTCTCGGATTCAACTCGGGATATTTGCAGGGTGGAGCCCTCGATATCCCTAATACTGTTGATGTCTATAAACAGCTCAATGATAACAACCTGGCACAGGGTAACTGCCTTGTTGGTAAATCGGGTAATTTCCTTTATTATGTTGAGTCTGAAGTAACTACTCCCACTGTTAATATCGGTGAGGCCAATATTACCGGAACACTGGCTTCACAGGAGCCTTTCGCAAATGATAAATCAACGAATTATCTTGATTCGTATTTTGCATATACAGTTGGCGACGAACTTTATGATCTGCTTGTAAAATATGATAAATCATATGACTACCTTACCAAAACACCTAACGTTATAAAGGTTTCCAACGTAAGTATGGTAGAGGATAAGAATGATCCTGACAACCCCGACAGAGTTACTTCTTACACATATAAATATGAGATTGAGCATTTGTACTACAAGCCCTGTCTTTATTCCACAAGGACTGCCTGGGAAAGCCTTGCTGCGGATCAGCTGTTCTGGCACGACACTGCAACAGTCGGCCTGACTGATGCCCAGAGGTGGAAAAAGGCAGATGAGTCTGCTTATCAGAAGGTCGAAGGAATTGAAGTAAGATACATCGGTAACCAGTATGTTACTTAC
>JAEEGF012169725.1_pt1 | contig 15531 bp, 9 predicted proteins | sample 9134171 | NCBI WGS metagenome assembly JAEEGF01 (sample SAMN16246542, study PRJNA631951) | gut metagenome | biome: gut microbiome; feature: rumen; material: AP-attached | host: Bos | place: Iran: Karaj | collected 2018-10 | reverse complement strand
ATACACAACGACCTATTACTCCGACGGTGCCCAGCCCTATAAGAACATGCAGACCGTGTGGTATCACTACGATGTGCCCAAATTCCCGCTGGGTGCCTCGCTGCTCTTCATGAATATAGGTCAGCAGGCTGGCAAACAAGACGACAGGGACAATCCCGTCAGGACTGAATACCAGCAGATGTGGGGTGGTTACGTGAACTTCCATCCTAAGTACCTGACACTCGAAGGTTCATACTACCGCCAAACGGGCCAAGATGTAAATGACAACATGTATAGTAAGAAGATTAATGCCTGGATGGCCAGTGTGCAAGCTACCGTCAACCCCACCGAGCACTATGGCTTTAAGCTGGGTTACGACTATTTGAGCGGTGACGACTATGTCCCCGTCATCTATGGCGGTATAGGAATGGTATATCATGCTGAGGAAAATGGATTCAACCCGCTGTTCGGTTCGAAAAACAAATTCTACGGCATCATGGACTACTTCTACGAGAGTGCTTACACCAACGGCTTTACACCTGGTTTGCAGAACGCCTCTATCGGTGTCTTCGGCAATCCCACAGACAAGCTGAAATGCAGCGTCGACTATCACTATCTGGCAGTAGCCACCGACCTGCATGACCTCAACCGCACGCTGGGCCATAGCTTCGATGTGCAAGCCAGCTACCAGTTCACCAAAGACATCTCGCTCATGGCAGGATATACCTTCATGGTGGGCACGGAAACGATGGAGCGTCTGAAAGAAGGCAACAGCAGCAAGTATGCCCGCTGGGGCTGGTTCTCGCTAGTAATCTCGCCTAGCATCTTTACAACCAAATGGTAAGACGGGGAAGCAGATAAAAGAATAAAGTATAAAAATCATTATGTCAGAGATTCCTGAACTTATTAATGACTTGGCGTATATACTGATGTCGGCAGGCATCGTGACGCTGATTTTCAAGAAGTTGAAACAGCCCTTGGTGCTGGGATACATCGTGGCAGGCTTCCTCGTGAGCCCGCACATGCCGTACACCGCATCGGTGGTAGACACGGAGAATGTTCACCTGTGGGCCGACATCGGTGTGATGTTCCTGTTGTTCTCATTAGGTCTCGACTTTTCGTTTAAGAAGATTCTGAAGATGGGGGCATCACCCATCATCTCGACCATCACCATTATTTTCTGCATGTCGATGCTGGGAGTCATGGTGGGCCAGTTGTTCCATTGGTCGAGGATGGACTGCATCTTCCTCGGAGGTATGCTGGCCATGAGTTCAACAACGATTATCTATAAGGCTTTCGACGACTTGGGACTGCGCCAGCAACAGTTTGCCGGACTGGTGATGTCGGTGCTGATTCTGGAGGACATCCTGGCCATTGTGATGATGGTGATGCTGAGTGCCATAGCCAGTGGCAACAGCCCCGACGGAGGCCAGATGCTGGGCTCGGTGGTGAAGATAGGATTCTTCCTGGTGCTGTGGCTCGTGGTGGGCATCTTTGCCATACCGGAATTTCTGCGCCGCATTCGACGATTGGTCAACAACGAGGTGTTGCTCATCGTGTCGCTGGGACTATGCTGTGCGATGGCGGTATTCTCGACGAAGGTCGGTTTCTCATCGGCTTTCGGAGCATTCATCATGGGTAGCATCCTGGCAGAGACCATCGAGGCGGAACACATCGAAAAGCTGGTGGAGCCCGTGAAGAACCTCTTCGGAGCCATCTTCTTCGTATCAGTAGGTATGCTCGTCGACCCACAGATCCTGATCGACTATGCCCTGCCCATCCTGATACTGGTACTGACCATTCTGGTGGGACAGGCCATTTTCGGTTCCATTGCATTCATGCTGGCTGGCGAGAGCCTGAAGTCGGCCATGCGTTGCGGATTCTCGATGGCGCAGATCGGTGAATTCTCGTTCATCATCGCCTCGCTGGGTCTGTCGTTAAGCGTTATCAGCGATTTCCTATATCCGGTCGTGGTGGCCGTATCCGTTATTACCACATTCCTCACACCTTACATGATACGGTTTGCCACACCGGCTTATAATGCTATCGAACACCGGTTGCCCTCGCGATTCATCAAACTGCTGAACCATCTGAGCATGAGCCGTCCTGAAACAACGGAGAAGAGCATGTGGAAACAGCTGTTGACCCAGATGGCCGTCAACACACTCATCTACTCCATTCTGACAGCGGCCACCATTGCCGTGATGTTCACCTTCGGACTGCCGTTTATGCACAATTTGTTGCCTGGCGAGACCCTGGATGTTTGGGGAAATCTCATTACGGGACTATTGACAGTACTGCTCATTTCGCCATTCCTGCGTGCCATGATTATGAAGAAAAACCGCTCGGAAGAATGGAAAGCGCTATGGGCCGAGAGCAACCGCAACCGCCTGCCCCTGCTGTTTACCATTCTGGTGCGCGTCATGATTGCCGTGGCCTTCATCTTCTTCATCTGCCACCGCCTGAGTCATCTGACCAATGCCATCATCATTACCATCGGTCTGATGGTGGTGGGCCTGATCGTGGTGTCGCGCAGTGTGAAACAGCACAGCATCAAACTGGAACGACTGTTCATGCTGAACCTGCGTTCACGCGACATCGAGGCACAGGTGCATGGCAAAAAACGTCCGCTGTATGAAGGACGCCTGCTGGATCGCGATATCCATATTGCCGACTTCGACGTACCCATGAACTCGCAATGGATGGGCAGTACGCTGAAACAGCTGAACCTGGGGCGTAAGTATGGTATCCATGTGAGCAGCATTCTGCGTGCCAACTTCCGTCTGAACATTCCAGACGGTGACTACGTCATCTTCCCTGGCGACAAGTTGCAGGTCATCGGCAGTGACGAACAGGTGGCAAAATTTGCCAATGCCATCACAACAGAGGTGATTGGCGAAGACTTCGACCTGGAGAATCGTGAAATGAAACTGCGCCAGCTCATTATCGGCGAAGGCAGTCCGTTCATTGGCAAGAATCTGAAGGACAGCGGTATCCGCAACCTCTACAGCTGCATGGTTATCGGAATGGAAGAAGGTAAGGAGAATCTGACCCCCGTCAGTCCGAACCGTTTGTTCGAAGAGGGTGACATCATCTGGATTGTGGGTGAACAGGAATCGCTCGACGCACTGTTTAGCAGTTAATACCACTGTACTGCATTTGAATAGCTGCTGCGCTTATCGTATTTCAAAGCATCGGTAAGCGTGGCAGCATTGCATCGGAACGAGAAGTTATAACTGGTGTAAGGCGCCAGCACCACCTGACACGACATGTTGAAGCAATGCAGGTCGCGCGACAGGGAAGCCGTCGTCATCGAGATCTTCTTGTTGTCGAAGTCATAGCCCGACGAGAACGAGATGTTCCAGCCTTCGGACAGGCGGAGATTACCTGATATATTCAGGTTCTGCGTAAAGCTATAGGGATAGCGCATCGTGTCGTAATTGAACTTGCCACTGGTGTTTTCGCGCATCGTGATACCATAGCCGATACTGAGCGACCAAGGCATCGAGAACTGCATGTATCCGTCGGCGTCCGTCTCGGCCATATCGTTTTGCCCTCTCTCAGCACCATGCTTACCAGCCTCCATCTGGTTGTCAATATTCGTCTCGACACCCGTATCGTACTCGTCACCTTTACCCTTGTTCTTGTCTTTCTTCTTGTCGACTCTCTCGCCACGCAACCATTTGAAGAAGTTGGCGACCTTCGTATTGTCGAGCGTGTAGTTCAGGTTCTGAGACATGCCCTGGAAACGGCCGAAACGACCCTTGCTATACTCCGTACGATTGCCTATATAGGGTGTAGCTCCCACGGAGTCGGCTTCGTAGGCATAGGTGGCGAAGACAGCACTCAGGTTGAAGGTATAACTCTTTGTCAGCTTCAGGCGCAGCGTCGTGCTCAGGTCGCTCCAGGGCTTCTCCTTGGCAGCGAAGTTGTATGACATAGAAGCGCCCAACTCGTCAATCAGACTTACCTTCACCAGCGAGTCATCCCTGTTACGGTACTTCATCTCAACGTTATTCGATATCGATACCGACATCGAGCCTCTCATGTCCTTGCTTGGCGGTGAATAGAGCGTGCCGGTATAAGGTGAGTACTCCACCAGCGATGTGTTACCCTCAGCATCAGTCTTCAGATACGTGTCGTAGTAACCGTAACGGGCAGAACCGAAGCTGGGTGCATAGCTGAAACTGACTGTCGGCGTCAACACGTGGCGAATGCGGTCAATCTTGTTGCCGAAAAGTTTGCGATTGGGGATATAGAAACCATAGAGCTTGGTCGATGCAGACAGGCTCAAGTCCCAGTCGTACATGTTATAGAATCCCTGTACCGTGTCAACCTTCTCCTTCTGTTGGTCCACATCCCACGAGCGGACATGCTTTCGTGTCAACATCTTGTCGTTGAAGTTGAAACTGGGATTCAGGTTCAGATAACCGAACAGTGTAAAACTACCTGAGGTCTGAATACGATGATCCATACCGTTGCGCCAGTCCTTGGCCAGACTCGACTTCAACAGCTTATCCTCTTTCGTATCAATGCTGTTGGTCAGATGACCCGTGTACTGCATCGCAATCTTTTCATACCAGCGTTCCTCGCCCACCCCGTTCTTACGTTTAAAGGGATAGAAACGCGAGATGCTGATGTTCAGGTCGGGCAGCGTCAGCGCAATGGTGGAGTCACGCATATTCTGGTTCAGGTTCACTGTCGAACTCAGACTCATGCCTATGCTCGAGAAATTGGTGCTCCAGCTGACTGACGAAGTACGCGTCGACTGCGTCATCGACTGGGGATTATACATCGAGGTCAGGTTGTTCGGCTCGTAGTTCGACGTGGCGAAGTTCACACTGGCCGACAGCGTACTGTACGGGTTTGCCTTGGCATCTTGACGATGCGACCACTGAACCTTGAAACTCGTCTGTTTCACATAGTCGGGCATATTCTTGTCGCCCGTCACCGAACTCTGGTAACTGGCAAAAAACGAACCACTGTAACGATAGCGTTTGCGATAGTTTGAGGCTCCAGAGACGCCCCACGACCCCTTGGTATAAATCTCACCAATCAGCTTCAGGTCCATCTTGTCGTTGATGGCAAAATAGTAACCACCATCACGCAGATAGAAGCCTCGTGACGTCTCGTCACCATAGGTTGGCATGATGAAACCGCTGGAGTAGCTCTTCGTAAACGGGAAGAAGCCGTAAGGTATGGCAAATGGCAGCGGCACGTCGGCCACCACCAGATAAGCCGGACCGAATACTACATCCTTGCCCGGGCGAACCTTGGCACGCGACATGGCGAAATAGAAGTCGGGATGTGGCTGGTCGCAGGTCGTATAGCGTCCGTGATACAGATACATGTTACCGTCTGCATCGCGCTTCGATATCTCCGACGTCATGTAGCCCTCGTCCTGTTGCGTATAGACATTGGTGATAAGACCCTTCTTCGTCTTGAAGTTGAAAGCCATCGTATCGTTCTCATAGGTGTCGCTACCCATTTTGAATACGGGGGTTCCGAACTTCTTTCCCGTCGTGTCGCGCGAACCAGTGGCATGGACCAGACTGGAGTCCATCGACATGTAGATCTGGTCGCTCGACAAATCCATGTTTTCGTATTTCACGTGCGACTTACCATAGAGATAGGCCAGTTTCGTGTCACCCACATACACCATGGAGTCCTCTGCAGAATACTCTACAGGAGCATCAATACCATTCTTGCGCTGGCGATTCAGCGAGTCTGCACGCAACGAGTCGTCAATCAGCTTGTTGTGCAACCAGATGGCCTTCTGTAGCGAGTCCATGCCGGCAGTGTCCAATGTCTGCGAGATGTTCTTGGACGTATCATTCTGTAAAGCAGGAATAGGACCTTTTCTGACGGGCAGCGTGTCCTGGGGAACGGAATCTTCAGGAATAGAATCATTGCCCGCTCCCCCATTGGGAAAGCGCAACCGAGGTACTTCTGCCACCATAAAAACGATGACAAAAAGGGATAGAAATATGAGCGTTTTTCTTCTCACGGCTGCAAAGGTAGTAAAAAAAGTGAAGAGTGAAGAGTGAAGAGTGAAGAATTTGCTGCCGCCTTATATTTTTTTAACCCCCCTCCGCCTCCCCTGAGGGGAAAAAGCCTCCCCTCGGGGAGGTTTGGTAGGGGTCTTTTACCTTTTTATTCGAATCTTTCTGCCCAGGAAAGGAATTTCAGCACCCCTTCGTGTCCGAATTTCTCGAGCGACTGTGCGGTTTCAGCCACTGTGCGCACATGGTTGGGACTAGACTTGGAATAGAACTTGTCAGCATAGCACACAATCTGTTCCTCCAGCGTCTCGGGCTCATAACCCGGCAGTCCTGTTCCCGTATGACGTTCTGCCACGCGGGCGTGACGAGGCAAACCCTCCTGGCGCAGCAAGTCACCGCCTATGGGACCATGTTTGATGTAGGGTTCCGTCCCTTGACAGTGAATGCTGGGTGCATCGCATTGGTAGATGCCAATGTCGTGTAGCATGGCAGCCTCCTCCAAGAATTGCACGTCGACGGGCAGTTCCTTGTGCTTCCTGACGATTTGCAAACAACGGTCTGCCACCTGCCGGCTATGTTGCAATAAAACCCTGCGGAGCGCATCGTCCGCAGGGTAATATTTGTCAATAATTGCTTGATAGTCCATGATAGTCTTTGCGATAGAATTTATCGCTTCTCACTTATCACTTATCGTTTATCACTTATCACTTATCACTTATCACTTATCGCTTCCCTCGCGCTCAATCCATCCCAGATTGTCGCCACGACGCACCTTCGCGCCCTGCTTGGCAGCTACCTCGACGAGCTTACCACCCAGCGCAGCGGGGATGGGAACGATTTCGCCCCAAGGAGCCTGGATATAGCAGTAGGTGTCGCCTTCCTTGTACTTCTGGCCAATGAACGGTTCCAGACAAGGCTCGCAGGCTCCTTCGCCAGAGAACTCGTAGTACACCTGTCCGGCAACAGGTGCTGTCAACGGGTCGGCCTTGGCATGCTTGAAGGCAGCCAACTCCTCGGGCTTCATCTTCGAACCACCCAGCTTGGCGTCCTTGGCCTTCTGAATATCGGCCAGCAACTGCTTCTTGGCCTGACCGCTCTTAAACGGGCGATACTGCTCGGGGTGCATAGCCAACTCGAACAGTTCTTCGTTGTCCTGTCCGTAGTCCCAGCCGTTCTCGTCCATCTCCTTCTTAAAGCCTTCGAGGGCATTGGGAATCAGCGTATGAGGATCGGCATCGGTGAACTCGCGGTTCTGCTTCTTGGCCAGCTCAACGAATTCGGGATCGATGGTGCCAGGCACCTTGCCGCTCTTGCCGAGGATCATGCCCCAGATGGCGTCGTCCATCATCACGTAGCGGCCTTTGCCCTGCTCCATCGTCAGCAGATTCATCAGCGCGATGTTCTTCGTATACTGCGAGAACGGCGTAACCAGTGGGGGGTAACCCACCTTTGGCCATACGTACTCTACCTCGTTGAACAGCTTCACCAGCATGTCATCCATCGACAGTGTGGCCTCGCCCTTCTTCTCGCGCAGCTTGTTGATCATGGTCTGGATGGGACCCAGGTCGGCCATCATCGAACCCATCATGCCACCAGGCAGACCACTGCCCAGCAACAGGCTCGACATGTGCTTGTTGGCAGGATTGATGAAGCAGCCCAGCCAGTCGTCAATGAACTCCTGCGTCAACGAACGCGCCTGCATATACGCGTTCATATTAATATCAGCCACCTCGAAGCCCTCGTTCTTCAGCATCGACTGCACGGAGATGATATCCGGATGCACCTTACCCCACGACAGCGGTTCGATGGCGGTATCGATGATGTCGGCACCATTGTTACAAACCTCCAGAATCGAAGCCATCGACAGGCCGGGACCACTATGTCCATGATACTGAATGATGATGTCGGGGTGCTTCGTCTTGATGGCCTTCGTCAGCGCACCCAGCAGCGCAGGCTGTCCGATGCCTGCCATATCCTTCAAACAAATTTCCTCGGCTCCGGCAGCAATCACCTCGTCGGCAATGGCGCTGTAGTACTCAACAGTGTGCACGGGGCTGGTAGTGATACACAGCGTGGCCTGCGGAATCATACCTGCGGCCTTGGCCCACTTGATGCTGGGAATGATATTACGCGTGTCGTTCAGACCACAGAAGATACGGGGAATGTCCACACCCTGAGCCTTCTTCACCTTATACATCAACTCGCGCACATCGTCGGGCACGGGATACATGCGCAGCGCGTTCAGACCGCGGTCCAACATGTGGGTCTGGATACCCACCTCGTTGAAAGGCTTGCAGAACGCGCGGACGGCCAGGTTAGGATTCTCACCAGCCATGAGGTTCACCTGTTCGAAGGCACCACCATTCGTTTCCACACGGGCAAAGCAACCCATGTCGATGATGGCTGGTGCTATACGCTCTAACTGATCCTTACGAGGCTGAAACTTTCCTGACGACTGCCACATATCGCGGTAGACGAGACTAAACTTGATTTTCTTCTTCATATTCTGTAATATTAGATTTGTTCAATTCGTTACATTCGGAAATGAGTAATATCGCTGCAAAGATAGTGAAAATAGTTCGTTTTTCACGCTTTTAATTGTTAATCTAATTAAAAACCCGAAAAATCCAAGCCAATTACCCCACTTTTAGTGTCAACTCAAATTCCAAACCACCTTTTTCTGACAGACGGGCGGTGATGGTATATGTTGTTGATATCATCTCTCTAAATGTCTTGTTTTATCTAAAAAAGAAGTAAAGAATGTTATTAGAGAAGAAATGAACATCGAAAATTGATAGAAAATGTTTACTTTTGCAAACAAAAAAAAATGAAACAAACCCAATTTTGCATCGCAATGGGTTTATAACAATGGTGTAATGGAATCATTGAAAAACATCTTGGAACCACTCCAGGTGATAGGCGAAAATGTGCTGTTCATCAGCAACCTGCGCAAGAACAAAAACAAGGCTGGCCGATGAAAGTGGAAGTTCGCAAGGTAACGTGCCAACAGGATAGAGATGACTTTGTGCGTCTGCCACGCATGATGTACCATGGTGTGACACAATATGTGCCAGACCTGGAGCGAGATATCGCCGGCATCATTTGTCGGAAGGACAACCCTGGATTGGAATTTTCCAACGTTCAGTTTTTCGTGGCTTATCGTGACGACGTTCCCGTCGGTCGCATTGCAGGCATCGTGAACCGCAAAGCCAATGAACACTGGAAGCAGCGTGTGGTGCGGTTCGGTCTAATTGAGTTTATCGATGACTTGGGCGTAAGCCGTGCGCTGCTCGAAGCTGTAGGACAATGGGGACGTGAGTTGGGTATGAACACCCTGCAAGGTCCAATGGGCATTACCGATTTTGACAAAGAGGGCATGCTCATAGAGGACTTCCATCTGACAGGTACCATGAATACCATTTGGAACCCCGACTATTATCCACGCCATATGGAGGCTCTGGGCTTTCAGAAAGCTGTAGACTGGGTGCAAATACGCATTCAGATTCCTCAGGAGACGCCCCTTCGCTACAGTCGTACGGCGCAGTATGTCCGCGAGCAGATAGGCCTGCGAGTGGTAAAACTGAGCTCTTCGGATGTTGACAAGGGAAACTATGGTCAACGCGTCTTCCAACTGCTGAACCAGGCATACGAACCCATTTTCGGTTTCTCATCGCTGACAGCGCAACAGATAGACTACTTCTTAGACAAATATCTGAAGCTGATAGACCTCAAATTGATTCCCGTGGTGCTGAACGAGAAAGACGAACTGGTGGGCGTTGCCATTACGATGGGCAGTATGACAAAGGCTATGCAGAAAGCGAATGGCCGACTATGGCCCATGGGATGGTATCATTTGATCAAGGCATTGAAATGGAAACATGCCGACAGTGCTGAGATGCTGCTTATCGGTGTGCGCCCCGACTATCAGGGAATGGGTGTGAATGCCTTGTTCTTCGACGACCTGATACCTATTTATAATCAGTATGGCTTCAAGTGGGCTGAGACAGGGCCACAACTGGAAGACAATGTTCGCGAGCTGTCGCAGTGGAAACCGCTGAAGCCCGAGTACGTCAAGCGCCGTCGGTGCTATAAGAAACTGATAAACGAGAAGTGATAAGTGATAAATATAATGAAAACATGGAAAGAAGAGTAGTTATTACGGGTATGGGCATTTGGTCGTGCATCGGTACGACGCTCGACGAGGTGCGCCAGTCCTTGTTCGAAGGGCGCAGCGGCATTGTGTTCAGTCAGGAGCGCAAGGATGCGGGATTCCGTTCGCCCATTTGTGCCAACGTGCCGCATCCTGATTTGAAGAAAGTATTAAGCCGCAACGTGCGTCAGATGATGCCCGAGGAGGCACAGTATGCCTATATGGCCACTGTACAGGCCCTGGAGCAGGCACGCCTGACACAAGACTATATCGACAGCCACGAGGTGGGAGTCATCTATGGCAACGACTCCGTAGCCGAGTCGACGATGGTGGCTATGGACAAGTTCCGCCAGGTTGGTTCTACCGCTGCCTGTGGCTCTGGAGCCATCTTCCAGTCTATGAATTCGACGGTGACGATGAATCTGGCCACGCTGTTCCACCTGAAGGGTATCAACCTGACGGCATCGGCAGCCTGCGCCAGCGGTTCACAGTCGTTGGGACTGGGTTTCCTGCTCATCAGAAATGGTTTGCAGGACTGCATCGTCTGTGGCGGTGCAGAAGAAAACAACATGTATGGCATCGCTTCTTTTGACGCCCTGCAGACGTTCTCCACCCGTATCGACGACCCCACCAAAGCCAGTCGTCCCTTCGACCGCGACCGCGACGGATTGGTACCCAGCGGTGGTGCCGCCACACTCATCATCGAGAGCTACGAGCATGCCGTGAAGCGTGGTGCTCCCATCTTGGCCGAGATTCTTGGCTGGGGATTCTCGGGCAATGGCGACCACATCTCCACGCCTAATGTAGAAGGTCCCTCGCGCTCGCTGCTCCGTTGTCTGGAGAGTGCTGGTGTCAAACCCACTGATATCGGCTACGTCAATGCCCACGCCACCTCTACTCCCATTGGTGACAGTCGTGAGGCAGAAGCCATTGCCCAGGTGTTTGGCGACTACAAGGTGCCTGTCACGTCGACGAAGAGCCAGACGGGTCACGAGATGTGGATGGCAGGAGCTTCAGAGATTGTCTATTCGATGCTGATGATGAAGAACGACTTCATTGGCGGTTCGCTGAATTTCGAGAATCCTGACGAGGTGACACAATGTATCAATGTCATCCCCGAGACCCGCCAGCAGCATTTCGACATATTCCTGAGCAATTCGTTCGGCTTTGGCGGAACAAATTCAACGCTCATCGTCAAAGACCTGAAGGGTTAAGAATTGAAGAATTGAAGTATTAATTATAATCGTTAAATTTTAATCAAAATGACAAGAGAAGAAATCATTGCGCAGGTAAACAACCTGCTGGAAGAAGAGTTTGAAGTAGAACAGAGTGAGTTTGCACCCGATGCAAATCTGAAAGAGACACTCAGTCTGGACAGTATCAATCTGGTAGACCTCATTGCTCTGGTGCAGATGACCTACAAAATCACCATCCCCGTTGAAGACTTGAAGCAGATCCAGACCTTCAACAACCTGTACGATTACATTGAGCAGCACCTTTGATAATTGACAATTGACAATTGATAATTGAAAATTGAAGTACGTTGGTAAGGACATAGAACGGCTGATTCCCCAGCGCAAGCCCTTTGTGATGGTGGATGAATTTGAGGCAGGAGAGGCCCCCGCAACGGCTGACAACCTGACGGGAGCATCCTGCACCACCTCATTGTCTGTGCGCAAGGACAACTATTTCATGTTACCAGATGATGAAATGTCAGCGTCGGGACTGATTGAGCATATTGCTCAGTCAGCCTCGGCACTTGCCGGACATGTGGCAACCCAGCAAGGAGCCGTCAATCCGCCTGTCGGTATGATTGCCGAAGTGAAACATTTCCTGTGTCAGCGTCGTCCACGTCTTAATGAGCAAATCACGACGACTGTGACAATGGGCTTCTCGTTTGGTTCCATGACGCTCTGTCACGGAAAATCCTGCATTGGTGATGACACCATTTGCGAAGTGGACTTGAAAATATTTATTCAATGACAGAACTGTTTGTCCAAATCTACCAGTATTTCCACAGTCATAGGATGATCTGCTGGCTCTCTATGGTGAGCCTTTTTGTGCTGTTTGGCTATTGCTCCTCGCAGATTCATCTGGAGGAAGACATCAACCAGCTGATGCCATCGTCGAAAAATGAGGACGGCACCACAAAACTGGCCTTTGCCGATCTGAAGATCAAGGACAAGGTGTTTGTGCTTTTCGGCACTTCACACTCCGCACTCCACACTCCACCCTCCACACTCACCGCTATCTGCGATGCCTTTGCCGACTCTCTGCAACGCGATACAGCCCTGGTAGAGAACCTGTTTTACAAGCTTGATGAAGAGCTGATACCCGATGGTATCGACTACATGACAGCCCATTTCCCTGCTTATATCGATACGGCAGTGTATGCACGTTTCGATTCCTTACTGACGCGCGAACACTTCGCCGAGCAGATGCAGCAGAACCGTGACGACCTGCAACGCGAGTTCGGCGAGATGTTTCCCGAACTCATCGAGCTCGATCCGATGGGTATGCGCAACGTCCTGGCCGAACAGCTAAAACAGTTGCTGAGCGGTGGCACTTACCAGACGGTGGACAACCATTTCTTCGTGCCCGACACGACAGTGTGTCTGGCATTCCTGACGCCCCACTTCTCGTCGACCAATACCGGTCAGGGCTCCGCTCTCTTCGAACGGCTTAACACCGTGATCAGTCAACTCAAGGAGTCGCATCCCGACATCGACATCAGCTATCACGGAACACCAGCCAGCGGCTACTACAACTCCACACAGATCAAGCACGACCTGACCACCACCATTGCCGGTGCATTGGTCCTGGTACTCATTTTCCTGCTGCTGTGTTTTCGTCGTTGGGACGCCATCCCCCTACTCCTGTTGCCCGTGGCCTTTGGTACGCTGTTCGGACTGACCATGATGTACTGGCTGAAGGGTGAGTTCTCGCTGTTGGCATTAGGCATCGGTGGTGTGGTGCTTGGCGTAGCACTCAGCTATGTGCTCCACGTCATGACGCACCATCAGTATGTCAGCGATCCCGTACAGCTATTGCGCGACCAGGTAAAACCCGTACTTTTGGGCTGTATCACCACTATCGGTTCGTTTTCAGGTCTCCTGTTCATTCAGACCGACCTGTTGCGTGACTTCGGGCTCTTTGCCGCCTTTGCCATCCTCGGGGCCACATTGTTCTCGCTCGTCTGGCTGCCCCATCTGTTAAGGCCCGCCCAACATGCATTTCCTAAATTTATTGAGCGTATCAACGCCTATCCCTTCGACCGAAAGAAGCCGTTGATTGCCGTCATCGCTATACTGACAGTCATTGGCGTCGGTGCATGGTTTGTTGGCGGCACGCATTTTGATGCGGATATGCATAATCTGGGTTACGACAACCCGATGGTGGAGCACTCCGAGAACCTGCTCCGCGAAAAGACCTATACAGGCGACAAAACCAAATATTTTGCCAGCCAGGGCCAGACCATGGAGGAAGCCCTCACGCACTTTGGTGTGCTACGTCATAAGCTCGACTCCCTTCAGCGGCTGGGACTGGTAAAGAGCTATACTCCCACCAACGAGTTGTTGGTGTCACTCGACCGCCAGCAGCAACGCATCGATGCCTGGCACCGCTATTGGAACGAGAGCCGTCTGGCAACTGTCCGCCAGTTGATTGCTGCGACGGCTCCCGCAGCCGACCTGCGTCCTGAAGCCTTCGAGACATTCTTCGAGGCCGCCAAGACCGACTATGAGGCTGATGCGCTCTACGAAGCCAACCTGATTCCGCAGGGCTATCTTTCGACGATGATGGAGCAGTCGTACGACGGCACCTGGCTCTGCTTCACCTCCGTGCGCTGTCAGAACGACTCCGTGCGCAGCAGCGACAGCGACTACATCCGCATCTGCGATGCCATCAGCAGCGATCCACATTTGCTGGTTCTCGACACCTATTATTATACGACGGACACCCTGCTCCAGATGAGCAGCGATTTCGACCGTCTGCAATGGCTGTCGATGGCTTTTGTATTGCTGGTGCTGTGGCTGTCGTTCCGCTTCAATATCAAGCATACCTTGCTGGGCTTTATGCCCATTCTGCTCAGCTGGCTCATCGTTCTGGGAACTATGAACATCTTTGGCCAGCAGTTCAATCTCATCAGTATCATCATCTCCACCTTTATCTTCGGTATTGGAGTCGACTATAGCATCTTCATCATGCACGGCCTGATCAACAACGGCCAGTCTCTCACCTCTCACCTCTCACTTCTCACCTCTCATAAGACCGCCATTTTGCTCTCTGCAGTCACACTTCTTGTTACTGTAGGCAGCATGCTTCTTGCCGTTCATCCCGCTATCCGCAGTGTGGGATTCTCCACATTGGTCGGTTTGCTCTCAGCCATCATCCTTTCCTATGTCGTACAACCCGCCGTCTATCGATGGCTAAATCACATAGGCCAATGAAATACGATGTAATAGTTATAGGCAGTGGACTGGGCGGACTGATTTGTGCCCGACAATTAGCACGGAGCGGACGGAGCGTGCTGGTACTGGAACACCAGCGACAGCCAGGCGGATGTCTGCAGAGTTATCGCCGAGGCAATTGGGAGTTCGACACTGGGTTGCACTATGTAGGTGGCTTAGCTGAAGGGCAACCGCTTCACGATGTTTTTGAGGCGATAGGATTGTTGAAACTGCCTTGGCAACGACTCGACGCCAATGGTTTCGACCAGATAACGATAGGCCGTCAGACCTATCCGTTGGCAGAAGGCTTCGAGAATTTTGCCGATACGTTGGCTTCGTTCTTTCCCCAGCAGCACAATGCGCTGAAGCAGTTCGTCGGACTGTTGCGAAACCTCCCTTCGTTCGAGGAGAGCAGTCATGTGAATGCTTATGACTACCTGACAACACTCTTCCATGACCCACTGCTCGTCAATGTCATATCGGCAGCAGCCATGAAAATGGAACTGAGGCGCGAATCACTGCCGCTGTTTAACTTTGTCCACGGACTAAGCAGTTATGTGCAAAGCAGCTGGCGGCTGAAGGGCAGTGGAAATCTGATTGTGGGTTCACTCATTAACGACATCAAGGCTGCCGGTGGTGAGATCTGCTGTGGCGCAGAGGTCAGGCGTCTGGAGGAGCAAGGTGGCAAAATCGTAGCGGCACGTTGTCCGAATGGCAGAGTGTTTGAAGGGCGTCTCTTTATCAGCGACGTGCATCCGCAGCTGACATTCAGTTGGCTGAAGGATTCCTCCTTGTTGAAAGGCATGTTCCGTCGACGCATCAATGCCTTGGAGAATACCTTTGGAATGTTTACCGTCTCATTGGTACTGAAGCCTGGCGAACTGCCTTATTTCAACCACAACAAGTACGTCTATCGGAAGGCAAATGTATGGACCTTCAGCGAAGATGTAGG
>JAEEGF011148625.1_pt1 | contig 15532 bp, 10 predicted proteins | sample 9134171 | NCBI WGS metagenome assembly JAEEGF01 (sample SAMN16246542, study PRJNA631951) | gut metagenome | biome: gut microbiome; feature: rumen; material: AP-attached | host: Bos | place: Iran: Karaj | collected 2018-10 | reverse complement strand
ACCAACTCCAACGCCCAGCGGATCAAGGAACTAATCGAATCAGGTCGAGGAGGCGATTTCGCAGGCATTAAGGTCTTCATGGGATCATCTACCGGGAATATGCTTGTGGATGAGGCTGACTCTCTTGAGGAATTGTTCCAGATCAAGGACAAAACCATCTTGGTTCACTGCGAAGATGAGGGTATTATCAAGGCCAACCTAAAGAAAGCCAAGGAATTATACGGAGATGACATTCCTTTTACGGCACACCCGGAGATCCGAAGCCGCGAGGCTTGCGTCAAATCAACCCGGAAAGCGCTTGATCTGGCGATAAAATACGGCACCCACCTTCACATCCTCCATGTGTCCACAAAAGAGGAAGTCCAAATGATACGTGAGGCCAAAGCCTTGAATTCCAACATATCAGCTGAGACTTCCGTTAACTATCTTTGGTTCCGCGATGAGGATTACGAGAAGATGGAGGGTAAACTCAAATGCAACCCTGCCATCAAAACCGCCGCTGACCGGCAGGCGCTAATCGATGCGCTGAAAGATGGCACGATAGACACCATCGGCTCGGATCACGCCCCACATCTCCTGGAGGAAAAAGCCAAGACATATCTCGAGTGCCCATCGGGCTTACCCACTGTCCAACAATCACTTCCGGTAGCGCTGACACTTGCCCTCCAACAAGGAATCCCACTCACAAGAATCGCCTCAGCCTTCTCCGAGAAGCCAGCTGAGATATTCAGAATCGTTGACAGGGGGCGATTGCGTGAAGGGTATTATGCGGATCTCGTGGTCGTGGATCCAACAAAGGAATACATCGTCAGGAATCCGGCATACAAGTGTGGATGGACTCCCTACGAAGGTTGCTCACTAAAAGGTTCAGTGGATATGGTCTGGATCAATGGCTCCCTTGTCGGGGCTGGGAAGACAAGCGCAAAGAAATGCGGTTTCGCTCCAGATCCACGTTCAGCACAGTGACCATGACTTTTTGGTGGAGCTTGAGTTTGGCGCCATGCATCTGAGAGACATGGATAAGGCCGTTCTCGTGTATCCCGATATCGACAAACGCTCCGAAAGCTGTGATATTCGTCACAATACCAGGTAGTTCCATTCCTGCTTTCAAATCATCAATCTCGTGGATGTCTTCAGCGAAACTGAACTCCTGCGCCTCTTGGCGTGGATCCCTTCCAGGTTTTGAAAGCTCCTTCAATATGTCGTTGATGGTCGGAAGACCGAAATCACCTTCGACATACCCGGCCGCGTCAATCTTCTTAATCAGGCTGTCGTTCCCTACAAGCTCGTTCGTGGAGACTCCAAGATCAGCGGCCATACGATCCACAATGTGGTAGCACTCCGGATGGACCGCGGAATTGTCAAGAGGATTGGCCGCACCATGGATTCTCAGGAAACCGGCGCATTGCTCGAACGCTTTCGGTCCCAGTTTAGGGACCTTATGGAGCTGCTCACGGGAAGAGAAACCGCCCTCAGATGACCTGAAAGCCACAATGTTGGACGCCAATGTGGGTCCAATTCCGGACACATAGCTCAAGAGATAAGAGCTTGCCGTGTTGAGGTTGACTCCCACACTGTTGACGCAGATAGCTACGGTGTTGTCCAACTTTTCCCTCAGAAGTCCTTGATCCACATCATGTTGGTACTGCCCCACTCCCAGAGACTTCGGGTCTATCTTCACAAGCTCAGCCAAAGGATCCATTAACCGACGGCCAATGGAGACCGCCCCTCGTACTGTCACATCCTCATCAGGGAACTCTTTGCGGGCGACTTCCGAAGCGGAATAGATGGACGCTCCATCCTCACTGACGGTGTAAACCTTGACTCCCTCTGGAATCCCCACCCTCTTGATAAAATCCTCGGTCTCCCGCGACGCTGTCCCATTACCGATGGCTATCACCTCAATCCCATATTCCTCAATCATACCCGAGACAGCCATAATGGATTTAACCTTCTCACTTTGAGGAGGATGCGGGAATATAATCTCATGATGGAGAAGGTCTCCCCTCTCGTCCAGACAAACTATCTTACAACCATTCCGAAAACCGGGATCGATAGCCATCGTCCTTTTCTGCCCGACCGGGGGCGAGAGTAACAACTGCGTGAGGTTCTCCCCGAAGACCGCAATGGACTCTATGTCAGCCTTTTCCTTTGCCTCCTTAATAACCTCATTACTGATCGAAGGTTCAAGAAGACGCTTGAAAGAATCATCCACGGCCATCCTGACCTGCTCGGCAAGCTTAGGGCCAGGGTAACGGCGCTCCTGGCAGAAATCGTAGTAGATCTTGTTGCCGCACTTCTCAGCATCGGTGTCCAAGCCGACAGTGAGGAAGCCTTCCTTCTCCGCCCGCAGGATAGCCAGCAGGTTGTGGGAAGGAATACGCTGCAGAGGCATTGAGAAGTTGAAATATGTCCTGTACTTAGAGGCCTCAGGATTATCCGCGGCGGTTCTGGACGCCTTGGACTCAATCCTGCGGGTCCTGAATATACCCCTCATTGATTCCCTTATCTTAGCCGACTCACTGAAGCGCTCAGCCAGGATATCCCTGGCGCCAGCCAAGGCGTCCTCAACATCCGGAACATTGTCATTCAAGTACTTCCGTGCCTCGGACTGGGGATCGGAGACCTGCACGTTCCACATCTTGTCGGCAAGAGGCTCAAGCCCCTTCTCCTTCGCTATGGTCGCCCGGGTACGCCTCTTAGGCTTGTAAGGAAGGTAAATGTCCTCCAACACACTCGCGACGAGACAGTTCTCAATCTCCGAACGCAATTCAGGAGTCAACTTGCCCTGCTCCTCAATGGTGGACAAGATTCCCGCCTTACGCTTCTCCATCTCCGAAAAGACATCGATCCAATGCTTAATCTCGGCCACAGCGGCATCATCCAGTCCGCCAGTCTTTTCCTTGCGGTAACGGCTAATGAAAGGGATGGTGGCACCTTCTTCGAACAGGCCGGCACAGTTCTCAACCTGCCAGTCCTTCACGCCCAATTTGTTGGCGATCTCATGGATGTAAAGCTCTTTCATCAATCTTGGGAAAACATCTTTAACTCGTCCCGGTAGGCCGAGAAAATCTTAGATTTGGAGACAAAACCGATGTAGGCCCTGTCAGAACGTCGGACAACCGGCAGGTTCCAGGCAGAAGTGGTCTCGAACTTGCGCATCACCGAGTCCATGGGCTCATCGTCATAGACATAGGCATCGGCGCTGCGCATGAAATTGAACACATGCAAAGTCGAGTACTCACTCGCCCTGAACATGTCTTTACGGATGTCCTCGAGGGACACATATCCCTGAAACCTACCTTTTGAATCGACCACAGGGAAAACATTCCTGGAAGATTCGGAGACCACCTCAACGAGTTGTCCCAAGGTGTCGTCAATCCTCACCGTTGAGAAATCAGTCTCAATCACATCTCCCACCTTGAGCAAAGTCAAGACAGCCTGGTCGCTGTCATGGGTAAGCAACTCACCCCGCTGGGCTATTCGCTTAGTGTAGATGGAGTATTTCTCTACCAGTCTGGTGGTTCCAAATGCGATGGTTGCGGTGAGAATCAAGGGCAGGAACAAGTCATAACCTCCTGAAATCTCAGCGATTAGGAAGATGGCGGTCATCGGAGCCTGCATGACTCCGGCCATCAATCCCGCCATTCCGACAAGCACGAAATTCTGTTCCGGCACGGAGAGAGACGTCCCGGCCAATAGCAGGTTCAAGGTCCTCGCCACGAAAAAACCGGCGATCGCTCCCACGAACAAAGTGGGACCGAAGGTTCCTCCCACTCCCCCTCCGGCATTGGTCAGTGTCATTGAGAACACCTTCAGCAGGAGGATCAGCAGGAAAAACACCGGCACCGACCAAGGACTCCTGGACAGGAAGGCTAAGGGTGTCTGGCCCTCTAGGGAGAGTTCATGGCCATTCAGCAGCACCCCAAGGGAATCGTAGCCCTCGCCGTAGAGCGGTGGGAACAGGAAAATCAGAAGGCCCAGTCCCAGAGCGCACATGGCCCATTTCAGATAGGGACTCTTCATCTTGCCGATCCTGTCCTCAAGAGCCAAGGTGGTCCGGATAAAATAGATCGAGCAAGCGCCGCAAAACAACCCCAACACAATGTAGAAAGGAATGTTAGCGAGGTTGAATGGAGTCAGAGTGCACTCGAATGGGGTGCTCCTCCCTAGGGATATGTAGGAAATAACCGTTGCCGAAACCGTCGAAAGCAACATCGGCATCATCGAGTTCATGGAGATATTGAATAGAAGTATCTCCAAAACGAACAGGACTCCGGCCAGAGGGGCTTTGAATATCCCCGCGACAGCGGCGGCCGCCCCGCAACCGAGCAAGATGGTCATGCTCCGGTAGGACATCCCGGCCTTGCGGGCGAAATTGGATCCGATAGCAGCTCCGGTGTACACAATAGGCGCCTCGGCTCCAACTGATCCTCCGAAACCGATGGTCACGGAACTTGCCACGATGGAGGACCAGGTGTTGTGAGGTTTTATCCTGGATTCATGCCTCGAGACCGCCTGAAGCGCCTTCGTCACTCCATGGCCGATGTTGTCCTTAAGGATATACCTGCAGAACAACATCGCCAAGAGCATGCCCACTCCAGGCAATATGATAAGATAGACAGCTCCGTTCCAGATATCCCCGAACACGTTTCCAAGCCCATGCTGGATCAGTCTGATGAGAGTCTTGAGGATCACCGCGGCCAAACCCACGACAACCCCAACGACTACACTCAGCACAAGCAGTTGGTTTCGCTCGGAAAGGTGTGTTAAGGGATTTCTCATTGTCGGAAACTACATTCCCAAGCCGACGACGACTCCGATAGTAACGGACTTGAACTGAGGGCCATATCCATCCTGGAAGACAGACACTGGGCAGTATTTGAAATAGACGCCCACATCGTCGTAAGACAAGGCTCCGAAGAAATTATAGGTGAATGTGTTAGTCTTGATGTCCTTGGCGAAGCGGGTTCCGTTTTTCCACTCTTTGACAGTGCCTCCGTCAGCGGCGGTTCCTTTGAACCTGGAAATAGCGGGGAAATTGTATTCTCCGGTCACACCCAGCCTGAGCGAGAACTGTCCGAAAGCCTGGTTGAACGAGACAGGCACTGCAAGCGTCCTTACACTCAACCTGGACTTCTTGATTTTCTTCAATCCGGAACCTTCCATCTTGGCGATAGACACCTTTCCGGAGCCTTCCGGCTGCCAGAAGTGAGTGTTGTCCAGACGGTAATAATCCCAGTCGAAGTCAACTCCGAGAGCAAGCCAACCTGTCGGATAAGGTTTCAGGCGCAACTCCATGATGTTCATCTGGAACTCGGTGACTGCCTTGCCCTTATACGTCTCAAAATCCTGGTCGGCCTTGATGAGGTTGTGGTCTCCGAAGGCGAAATAGGTCAAAACCTCGGTGGAAAACAATTCATTACCGACAGCGAGATCCGGCAGTTTAGCACCGTCGTTGTCATTATCCTGAGCACTGGCCGCAGCTGCACTGATCAAAGCCACAGAGATAAGAATCAATAACTTCTTCATTTTTTACTATGGTATTATTTTCGAATTAACTTGCTAAGTTAAGAATTATTCAACAAAAAGACTTATTTTTGACATTATGAAGAAGTTGATCATTGCTCTTGTCTCAGCCATCCTGCTCTCAATATTGGGAATCGCTGGTCTGAATTATATGAAAAGCAACGGCCCGAGAGACCGCGTTTTGTCCCCTTCAGGGTCCAAAATCATTGTCGAGGAAATGAGCTACTACGTCAGTGGCGAGAAGATTTTCGGCAAGTTATTCAAGCCAGCCGACGAGAATGGCAATTTCCCGGACTCCCTCGGACCTTTGCCACTGGTCTTATTCTTCCATGAGCCACTCAAGACCGAGTGGGCGGAGAATATGATGAAATCATTGGTATCCAAGGGATTGGTTGGTTACACCTGCGGATTCAGGGGAAGCGATAAGGATGTTGAGGCTCTCGTCAAAAGGATGCGCAAGGAAAAATTCGTCGAGGAGGGACTGGTATTCCTTATCGCGGACACTTCCTGCGGCAATGAGATTGTGAAGGCCACCTCCAGGCTTGGTCACAGACTACAGGGCGTCGTGCTTGTTGAGCCTGTCCTTACAGGCAAAGCCAGGGAGACCTATGTCCGCTACGGGCAGGAGTTTCTCACGATCGTGGACTCGATGAAAGGCAACGCAATATCTCTGATTGAAGACTACCTGGAGGAAAGGGGGGCATTGAAATGAGTATGAGGTTCGGAATCATAGGTACCGGTAGAATCAGCGACTGGGTACTGAAAGGGGCGGTTCTTGAGCCTCGTTTCGTTGCTGCGGCAGTATGCTCCCGCTCCGAGGATACCGCCATCGCTTTCGCGGCGAAGCACAGCATTCCTAAAACATTCACTGACATAGGCTTGATGGCATCAGATCCGTCAATCGACGCCATTTACATCGGCACTCCTAACCACACCCATCACGACATCGCCATTGAATGCATGAGTCACGGGAAGCACGTCCTCTGTGAGAAGCCTCTCGCTTCCAATGCCAGAGAGGTCCGGGAGATGATAGCCGCCGCGAGGGCCAACGGAGTTGTGCTGATGGAGGCGATGATCTCGACTCTCAGTCCCAATTTCAGGATGGTTCAGGAGCGCCTGAAGAGCCTAGGCACTGTAAGGCATTATTCCGGAACCTTTTGCCAATATTCCTCCAAATTCGACCAACTAAAGAGGATTATCGCTGGCGAAGAGGACTCCCCCGTCCCAAGTTCCTTCAATCTCGAGCGTTCGGGCGGAGCATTAATGGACATAGGAATATACCCTATCTACCCTATGGTCACATTATTCGGACGCCCAAAGAGCGTAAAAGCCAATGTAACTACTTGTAAAGTACCTACTTCCGAAGGATCAGGGAATATCGACTTGCAAGGTTGTGCCACCTTCGAATACGATGGCATGTCAGCGACGGCGATGTATTCAAAGATAGCGGACTCAAGGCTCAGAACCGAGATTTCCTGCGAAGATGGGATCCTTTCTCTTGACCAGATCCACATCACCCGCCAGGTTGATTTCATTCCTCATGGAACTCCGACTTCCGGACGTTCAAGCGGCCCCTCCAAAGAGGACATCACGGTTCCTTGCGACCCGGACGAGTATCTCTGCGAGTTCAAGGAGTTCATCGATGTGATAGATAATGGAAGGATGGAATCGACTAACAACAGCCTGGCTAATTCCCTGATTGTCGCCGAGATCATGGACGAGATACGCCGCCAAGGTGAAGTCTCTTTCCCCGCCGATTAAGAAAAGGCATTTCTCCTTCTCACATTCTCACTTCATGAAAATAAGCTCGTAAGCACGGGTTCCGAGGCCGATTTTCTCTCCGTGGATCAGCTGTGTTTCCCATTCCGATTCCGGAGTGGTGTTCTTGAAATGATCGTGGTAATCGTGGAAGCCTTCTTCATGAATATGATCCCCCAGAACTGAATTCCGCAAAGGTTCAGCCGCGAGGCAAGCGTCCGCGCAAGCCTGGTCGAGGGCAACAGGATCCTTGGAAGCGAACATTCCGATGTTAGGGAGGATGGGCGCGTCATTCTCGGAATGGCAATCGCAGTAAGGAGAGACGTCCACTATCAGCGAAATGTGGAAACTATCTCTGCCGCTGACAACAGCCTTCGTGTATTCAGCCATCTTGGCATTGAGAATTGAGATAGCTTGATCCTGTGTAAAGTCTATAGCATCGAAGTTGCAGGCTCCAAGGCAACGCCCGCATCCTACGCAATGGGAATCGTCCACATGCATTTTACGGGACACCGGATCATATACCAGGCCGCCATTAGCGCACTCTCTCTCACAACGCCGGCATCCACGGCAGCTGGCCTCATCGATTATGGCCTTACCAGCGGAATGCTGGTCCTTTTTACCGGCTCGGGAACCGCATCCCATGCCGATATTCTTGATCGTTCCTCCGAAACCTGTCATCTCATGTCCCTTGAAGTGAGTCAGGCTGATAAACACATCGGCATCCATCACGGCACGTCCGATGAGAGCCTCTTTGGTATATTCCCCACCTTCGACTGGTACCGCGATGTCATCGGTCCCTTTCAATCCGTCAGCTATTATGACCGGACAGCCGACAGTCAGCGGCGTGAAACCGTTTTCCCATGCGCACTCAAGGTGCTCCAGGGCATTCTTCCGGAAGCCAGGGTACATGGTGTTGCAGTCTGTGAGGAAAGGCTTGCCTCCTAGCTCCTTCACTAAATCCGCCACGGCCTTGGCATAGTTGGGACGGAGATAACTGATATTGCCCAATTCTCCGAAGTGCATTTTTATCGCGACGAACTTTCCGTCCATGTCTATGTCGGCGATACCGGCCTTTCGGGCCAGCCTCTTCAATTTGGCAGGCAAACTTTCTCCGAACGCGGTTGTCCTGAAATCGGTATAAAAAACTTTAGATGGCTCCATGATCGTGTCTTTCAATTCCTTCGTAAATATAGCATTTCCAAACGTGATTTCTTCCACTACGCAATGAAAAGATGATATTATTTAACAAACAAGCAGTTCCGTAAAGCACTCTTCAATGCATTGCCGAAGATAACAGGCTTTAGTGATATCCAATTCTTGGTCTCCGATGAGATAGGCCTGTTTGTTAATCTCAATCATCAATGAGCTATACTGGAAAACCGCTTCTGGCGAGATTGAGTTGGAATAAGGTTCGTTCACTCCTACAGAATAACCCTTTGACCGGAAATGAGAAATAATCCTGTCAATCAAGCAATTATCCGGCCTACTCCAGTCATCGTTAACTCCGATGCAGATGTCGGTTTCGGAAAGGTCCGCCGGGAAGGAATGGCAATCGACAAGCAGCGCTTCTGGAGACAGGGCCTGAACCAGCCTCTGCCGATGTTCATGGAAAGTATTGAGAGCGAACTGCTTCTCCCCATCTGAAACAGTCCTTTTCAATGATTCAAATCGAGTGTAAACGATTCCCTGCCCTATCTTTTCAAGCGGGTCATTCTCAAGTCGCTCGACATCGCAGAAAAAACGTGAGAAAGGGTAAGCGACAGGGATAATCCTGGAATCCAACCTGCCGGAAGATGCGAATAGCCAGTCGGTGTACCAATCCGTCCAGCGTGTGACCTCGAAATTAATCCCTTCATCCCAACTCGACAGCCCGAATGGAAATACAGGGCTCGCATGAGGGATGTGAAGGACAATCCTTTTCTGTAGCATAATATGTCAGATTTGTTTTGATTGAACATCCGCATCGCTTTACCACCGTGGCTTCTGGCATGCTCGGTTGGTGCTCCCAAGGAGACTCTTGATGCATATGGCAAATATAGTAATTTTACAATTATTATTTGAATTCAATGACTTGGATGCCGCGGGCGGGGATGGTGGTGGAAACAGCCAAGGGACCTTCGGAAGTCTGGGCGATTGTTTCGTAGCCGGTTTCGTCGGCAAGACAGGCCTGGCAATGCGCCGGAAGGCTATATTCAGCCGGATCCATGGAGAAGGAGACAGGTTGAGATTCATCTCCGATGTTGACTATGAATAGTGCCAGCCTCCCTTCCGGGGATCTCCACATCCCTGTGTAGAGCAGAGGTATTTCTTTCGTGATCTGGGTGGCCGATCTGCCGTCACGGGCGGCATAGATCGAGACTTTCGAGATGTCGGCACGCACTGTGGGGATCGCCATAGAAGGGACTCGCTCGAAGCTGCCGTAAAGAAGACAATCAAGGTATCGCATACGAGTCTGGGCCAGCAGCAGGGCGAAGCTCATTTCGCTGTTTCGAGCCTGGTCAAGGAACGCGTGATAGTTGGCGATGGACGGCTGCATCCCATACACCAGAGCCCTTGCCTGTTCCATTCGGAACTGCAGGTTGTAACGCTCCGGGAGGAGAGTTTCGCAGCCTTCGGGGCGATAATCCACCGGCCAACGTTCGTCAAAGGGCGGATACAACAGTGAACTATAGCTGCCGAAGGTGATCGCATAGTCGTGATACACAGCCTGGAACAGGGGGATGGGTTCGGCATTTCCTCCGATGTATCGCTCGCGGCTGACACCTAAGGTCAAGAAGAGGTCAAGTGACGGCATCCAGTCTTCGCCGGAACCTTCGCCGGCCAGGACCGTCTTGCCTGCCTGGTTGCGAATACTAGAAGCCAAGTCGCTGAAGTTTTCGACCCAATAGTTCCCACCGCCGATGCTGTGTCCATGAGCAGGGTCATAGCAGCGCAGGTTGGTGCAAGCCTCATCCATATAAATGCCTCCGATGCCATAATCCCGCAGCACCGTGTCGGCCATCGCCGCATAACGATCCGTCCAAAAAGAGTTTTGAAGGCACATCGCAGCAATCTTGTGGCCGGTGAACGTGTTGGCAGCATATTGCCGGAAAGATCCATCCCGTTGTTTCAGTGCGAAAGGCTGGGCCTCCTCCCACCCTGGAGTGGAAGTCCCCCATTCGAAGGAATTCATATACACGAGCGCATGCACACCTTGGTCTGAAGCGGACTTTACAGCGTCGCAGAAAGATGCTGCGCCCTCCCTGGGGGGCAGATAATAAGGAAAATCTTCATCATGCCCACAATTACACCACCAATGCCACAGGACACTCACAGGGAGCCCGGAGTTCTCCTGCAGATGCATGGCATCCGGAAGGACGTTCTCCGAGCGACCGCGGTTCCAGACCCAGAGGCCGGTCCCGAGTACCCAATCCTCAATCCTGCGCTCCGCCAGCCGGCTTTCCCGGCACCAGCGCTGCTGCACAGCCCATCGGCGGTACATTTTCGCCGCCGTCAGCCAGTCGCCCCGGAATGGACCGGTAATGACCTCGTAGCCCAGATCCCAGTCCTTTGACGTGCCGCAAACAACCGGATAGTGTGTGAGATAGAAACAGGTCTTTGTCGAATCCAATTCGACGGTAAAGGTCTTCGTAAATGAAAGGGTGTCGTTGGATGCGAGATACAGCCCTCGTCCGCTTTCACGATCATAGGAGGCTATCAGTTGCACGGACAACAGGCCAGGGCTTTCAGTGCTGAAGCGGATGAGCGGATTCTCGGCACTGAGGCCGGAACGAGGATCCCTTTCCACACGGCCAAGCCAACTGGAAAAGGCGAAATCCTCATTATCCATCTTCTTGAAATCTAGGATTGGGTAACGTACCGAGGAGCCAGGCTCCAATCCCTTGACTGAGATGCTCCAGTGAAGCAAACTGTCCTCTTCAGCCAAGCGGACCTTGGCCTTCACCTTAATGCCGGAAGCCGTTTTCCAGGATAGCCGCAGTCCCTCCGACTTGCGTCGGCATCCCAAGAAGGTCGCTTCTTCCTTCAATATACTGTCATGGACATCCCTTATTTCCCAGAGAGGCACGATCCCATCCAGCATTTCCTCCCCATAGGTCTTATCCGTCATAGACTTCGGCCAGCCGGTGGTGGGATCGTACGTGACGCTCATGCGTCCGTTTTCCAATGAATGGTCATCGAGCCCTCGGCATGATGAAAACAGAATCAACGAGGCCGCAAGGAGAGATAGGGAAAAAGCGATTATTTTCATAAGTCTTCACCAGATAATCATTTGAAGGACTCGGCGAGTTTGTTCGACAGCATCCCCGCCGCAGCCACCGAGATCAAAAGAATGGATATAGGTTTCATGTCGTAAATAATTAAGATTCATTTAATTAATATGAAGGCTTGCAATTCTGTGAAGCAGCACCGAGAACTCCTCTGAGCGGGATTCGAGAAGCCCATGGGTGGCGTTTTTCATGACGAGCAGCTCTTTTTCCGGGGCATTCACCTTTGAGAAATATTCACAGGCCAACTCAAAATTGGTCTGATGGTCCATGTCGCCGTCGATGTTATAGAAAGGCAACTCATAGTCATATCTTCCAAGAAGAGACATCTCACCGAACCCCTCCGATCTCACAAAGGCCCCGTATGGAGTGAAAGATTCATCCGCATAACGGATGGATTTCAATATTTCTTTCAAGGAATAGTGAGGGTTGCGCAGAATAGTCATGAACAGACTATAATCCCGACCGTCCTTCATCATACCATACCCATATCTGTCCATGATACCGTGTCTTAGCGAATAGTCATCCTCTCCCTTTTCCCTGCTCCATGCCCACTTTTCTACCATTCCACGGCCTTCCGGATCATTTCCCGACCACACTAAAGCGGCTTCATAAAGCCTACGCTCATTCTCATTATAGTCTATGAACTGCCCTGTCCCGATGAAAGCATCATAGTACTCAGGGTACGTGAGAGCAAGGTTGGCACCGAAGTATGAGCCCCAGGAATATCCGAGCAAGGTTACTTTATCAACATGCAGATAATCAAGCAGATATTCCGTCATAACCTTGCCGTCACTCATCATGATATCGGCGGTTATGGTTTCCGGATGAGACTTGTCAAAACTCTTTCCGCAGCCACGCTGATCCCAAGTGACGACGGTATAGACATCGCTCCACTTCCTTGTGAAAGCATAGTCAAAAAGACTCGTAGCGTCGCCCGGCCCGCCATGCAGATAGAGCAGGACGGGATTAGTCCTGTCCTTTCCATAAATATTGATCCACTGCTTCGACCCGTTGACATCGACATACATCGACTCATTGATGCCCCCCTCGGGAGTGCGATTGTTAATGCCTCGGCCAGTCCATCTAATGATGAAAAGTATCGCGATGAGCATCAGGAAAATGCTCCCCGCCCATTTCAAGGCATACGTTAAACCTTTATTCATCCTATTCATTATATCCTATTCGTGATATGCGGTATAGTTCCCAATTACCTGTCAGATTGTACTTCTCAAGCGGCACAAAACACCTAAAAACCTAGTTACAAAGTTAGTCATTTTCATATTCCCAGCAAAGGTCCACGAACTTCTGAGGCACATTGCCGCGCTCTACGCGACGATTTAGGCTCGAGGGGCGGCACGATGTGGCTTCCAGGGGCTTCCAGGGCACTTCGCCCCGCTCATCGAATTTTGGGTTGGGATTCGGGCGATCATGACACTGAGCCAGTATTTCACCCCATTATGCATGCAAAAAAGCCAAGGAACCATCCCTGGCTTTTAAACAATATATTGATAATCAAATAATTATCGATAAGATCTCTTAATATTCTTCCTCGTTAAATTGGTTGCGGAGAATCGGATACCGATTGGTTGTCAAGGGGTTAGGCTGCTTAATTATGGTCTGGCCCCAGATCTGGCATGACTTATTTCACACTTCCTCAACCTAAAACAGGCTGTAATAAAACATTGCATAACTTACTGTTAGGTTGGAGATAATAGCGTAAAAAACTCAACTAGTAGTGTATCGCATTGCAATCTTCTCATAATCATACTACCAAGCTATTAGACTCGGATTTTAAGACAAAAAAGTTAACTTTGTAATTTATAAGCAAGTTTACAACAACCACATATGGTCCAAATAGGAAGCATCGTAAATAACCTGATACATATGCGGAGTTTTTACCGAGTGAAATTAGCAAAATAGTTCGTATGGAATACACGAAAGAACAAAAAATGGCCATGTCCAAGGTGTTGTTGGACATTGTTAGTGTTGACGAGCATATTGATGCACGCGAGACACTATACTTTGAAAGAGTTAAGGACGTATTGGAGCTTTCCACCCAAGATCATTTCGACGTGTTGCATCTTAACACTTTACGTTGCCTGAGCATCATCAAGACATTGTCTGCTCTCCAAAAGACTGAATTCGCAAAAATGATGAGAGAAATGATTCTTGCTGATGAGTTCATTGATCCCAATGAAGCCGTGTCGTTTTATGACATCTGCGAATTCATTCATGTCAATGGTGTAGGTTTAGTAAAAGACTAATTAAAATGGCGTTACTATGGTTTTCGGTTCAAGAACTTCGTCCAAAGGCGGTGACTTTATAAAGAGGCTACAGAAGGAACGTACTGAGTACAATCACGCTTCTCAGGTAAGGATGCAGGCAAAATCCCTACTTCAACTATCAGTGGGTATTTATACTGAACCAGAGCGGTTTGTATATGAACTGCTGCAGAATGCTGTCGACGCCTTTACTGATACAGAGAATGATTCCTTGAATATTCTTATTAAAGCTGAGAATGAGAGGTTCATCTTCATGCATAACGGAAAGGCCTTTGACGAGAAGGATGTAGAAGGCATCAGTGATGTGGGAAATGGCACAAAGTCAAAAGACAGTAAGAAAATCGGCTATAAGGGAATAGGTTTTAAGTCTGTATTCATGCCTTCAGTAAGCCGCGTAAGTGTTATAAGCGGAGATTTCTCTTTTGAGTTTAATAAAGATAAGGCTTTCGAACTGATGCCTAGTTTCAGAGGAGAGGAGAAGCTAACAAAAGATGACGTTCCATGGCAGGTTATTCCTATAGATTCACCAGAGCTCAGAAATGAGTTTGTGGGGGCTATCTATAATGTTATCACGGTTGTTTATACGCCTGAGGCGAGCAAAATAGCTGACAAGATTGAAAAACTGTTTTCAGATTTACAGTTCCTTTTGTTTCTGAGAAGTGACAATGTGAGTATTACCTTTGAGCGTAATAGCATTCGTGTTTTAAACGTTGGCAAGAAACGTCAACTGGACGCCACATCAAACTTGCCCAAGGTAACATTGTTGCGAAATGGGAACAAGGAGAGTACCTGGATTCTCAACCCTCACTACTCAAAAGAAGAACTTCATGTCCCTCAAGAGGTCAAATCGGCCTTGGAGCATGACTTTAACACTCCGGACAAACTAAAAGGTGCGGATGAATTCGAACTATCGTTTGCAATACAGGTAGAGGATGATAAAGTCGTTAAGGTAGAGAATGCGTCGCTGTTCACATTTTTGCCCACATCATATAAAGGCCTTCGCCAACATTTCCTTATTAATTCCAATTTCATAACTGATGCTGGACGCCAACAACTTCACCAGGAGAGCGAATGGAATAAACTGATTTTCAGTAAAATTCCCGAACTTTTTTTGCAATTCATCTCTCGCATTTCCAGACAATACTCGAATTATACAGAGGTTCTTCCTACCAGGCATCCGGAAAACGACACCTTGGTCAGTATTTATCGCGAGGCTTTAGCTAATGCATTCAACACCGTCGAGTTTGTTCCCAACCTCAATGGAAACAGACTTCTTCGTCTTAAAGACGTATTGGTTGACAAGACCGACCTTACTGAAAGCGTGCTCTCGAAGGATAAGTTTGCTTCTTTAATAAATAAGGCCTGTGGGACACAATACACAAGTGACTGTCTTGTCTCGGACAAGAAGATCATATCATATGCTCATGACATTGTGCATGTATTCGATTCTGACGGACTGAAAGGCCTATTGATGGATGGCAGTTTAACGGCTGACATTGATTTGGAGGGTGATTCCAAACTGATCCGTTACCTCCATAAGTATTGTAAATCATTATTAGATAGTTCGCTAGCGGTCAATGACTCATTCATCAACTCACTGAAGCTCTGCGCTTTTATCCTGGATGATGACCTTCAGTTGCAGAAGCCGTGTGATTTGTTCTTCCCGTCTTCTTTCAAAGAAAGGAACTCACA
>JAEEGF010653470.1_pt1 | contig 15532 bp, 13 predicted proteins | sample 9134171 | NCBI WGS metagenome assembly JAEEGF01 (sample SAMN16246542, study PRJNA631951) | gut metagenome | biome: gut microbiome; feature: rumen; material: AP-attached | host: Bos | place: Iran: Karaj | collected 2018-10 | reverse complement strand
AAAGTCATTTATCTCTATTCCGTAGAATTGCTGTATGTGAACTCGAATAAAATTGTATCCAAATAATTCTGTTATATTAAAGGAACTTTGCTTTTCATCATTTCCCTGTATCATTAATTTTAAACATTTATTTTCCAAACGTCTTAAAGAAAGATAGGTTTCTGTAAGAAAATTTCCAGAACCACAAGCAGGATCTAAAAACTTAAGATTTCCTAATTTTGTTTGGAATCTAAGAAGCTTATCATTTCTTGTAGCAACAGTCCTTATATTTTTGATTTCTTCATATTCTGCATTAAGGTCATCCATAAAAAGCGGATCTATTACTTTATGTATATTTTCAATAGAAGTATAATGCATTCCTCCAGCACGGCGAGTCTCAGGATTAAGCGTAGATTCAAAAACAGCACCAAAAATTGTTGGAGAAATATCTGACCAGTTAAAATCGGAACTTGCTTTATTTACGAGTAAATCTTTTAATTCTTCTGTAAAGTTTGGAATAAGCAAATCTTTTTCTGTAAAAAGTCCACCGTTCACATAAGGAAAAGCTGCAAGTTCTTCTTCAAGGAAAGGGTCTCTTTCTTCCGGCTTTTGGTCCAGAACTTTAAAAAGATTCAATATGGCTGCACGTAAATCTTTTGGCTCAAAACGTTTAAGATAATCACCAAACATTGATTTATGTCCGAATATTCCCGCATCTTCAGCATAAAAACAAAAAACCAAACGAACACAAAGCATATTCAGGCTTTTAAGGCAAGTCTTTTCATCAATATTTTTTGCAAGTTTATATTGTTCAAGAAGATGATCATAAATCAAACCAACAATATCGCCAGCCTTGATTGAAAGTTCCATTTCCTTTTTTAAGTGAATGCTACCAGTATCTGTAATAAAGGAAAGACGTGTATATTCCTTTTCTAGATTTTCCAGTAAAATTTCTTCTGGCTCACCATTTGGGTTTTCCATATCATAAACAAGAAAAGAACGAAAGTTACAAGTAATTACCCATCGTGGATGCTGTGAAAGAGGAAGTCCCGAAATATATTTTTTAGCCTGTTGAAATGGATTAAGTAAAGTTCCATCTGATTGTCTTATGGGTGCACGAAGATCTTTATCAATACTTTTCTGCTCAATCATTATTTTTGTAGAAGGAATATAAATATCGATAAAGTTTGTGATAGTTTTATCTGTGAACTTTTCTTTTATTTGATTCTCAAAATAAACGAAATTAGCAAAATCCTGAACACCGTAAACATTACAAAGTAAATCCAGCCAGAATTTTTGGCTTTCACCTTTTTCATAACCTTTGCCTTTCCAGTCTTGAGAAAACTTTTTTGCTGCGGCTTTTTGTCCCGTTTGTGTCATAGAAAGATTATAACATGTATAGTATATATTTTCTATTTATACATTTTAGTTCCTTTAAAAAATTAATCGATATTTTCTCTCTGTAAAGTTTTTCATTTTTTTTATTTTCTTTGTGTGATAAACTGATTTTATGGATGACACAATTATTAAAACTCTAATTTCTACAGCAATTTCTATGACAGAAAAAGCCTATGTTCCCTACTCGCATTTTCATGTTGGGGCTGCACTGCTTGCAGACGACGGAACAAAAGAGGGAAAGATTTTTACCGGTTGTAATATTGAAAATGCGGCTTATGGTCCCAGCAATTGTGCAGAACGTACTGCTGTTTTTAAAGCTGTCAGCGAAGGTTATCGTGATTTTACTGCTATTGCAGTTGTTGGTGGCATGAATGGCGAAATAAAAGATTTTTGCCCGCCATGTGGAGTTTGCCGCCAGGTTCTCGCTGAGTTTTGTGATAAGGATTTTAAAATCATACTCGCCAAATCTCCGGAGGAATATAAAATCTTTACTTTAGGCGATCTCCTCCCCGAAAGTTTTTCATTGTAAATAGTTCCACAAAAACGCAAATATTTTTGCACATCTTCCAATATCTCCGCGATTCTTCTATAATAATTTCATGAGTAAAAAAGGTATTGTTATGGAAGGCGGAGCAATGCGCGGAATGTTCACCGCCGGCGTCCTTGATGTTTTGATGGAAAATAATATTACTTTTGACGGAGCCATTGGTGTTTCGGCAGGAGCAACATTCGGCTGCAATCTTAAATCAAAACAAATCGGCAGGGCAATCCGCTATAATGTTCAACTTGCCCGTGATAAACGCTATTGTTCAGTCAGCAATCTTCTTAGAACAGGCGACCTTTACGAAGCAGATTTTTGTTACAATGTTCTTCCTAATCAGCTTGATATTTTTGACTATGCCGCTTACCGCCAGAATCCCATGGATTTTTATGTTGTAGCTTCTGATTGCGAAACAGGGCTTCCTTTGTATAAGAAACTAGACACTTGCGATGAACACGAAATGCTCTGGATGCGTGCAAGTGCCAGTATGCCTTTAGCTTCTAAAATTGTAGAAGTAGACGGGTATAAATTATTAGACGGTGGCATGACTGATTCAATTCCAATTAAATATTTTGAAAGCATTGGCTATGATAAAAATATTGTCATTCTTACTCAGGACAAAGATTTCCAGAAAAAACCAAACAAGCTCTTGTGGCTCATGAAAATCTTTCTAAAAAAATATCCAAAGCTCCTGGAAGCCATGAAAAATCGCCACGATACCTACAATCAGGCCAAACAATACGTTTTTGAAAAAGCAGCAAAAAAAGAACTGCTTGCAATCTATCCTGAAAAACCTATTACCATAAGCCGCACAGAACACGATCCGCAGAAATTGCAGGAGGTTTATAATCAGGGACGATTAGTTGCAAAAACAAGACTTCAGGAAATCAGGGATTTTTTGGCAGATTAACATGAAACTTTACATAGCAGATACACATTTTTACGCAGAAAAATTAAACACCGAACTGGATAACCGTGGATTTTCTTCGGCAGAAGAAATGAACGAGTACATGATAGAAAAATGGAACAATAAAGTTCGCGGCGGAGATATAATCATTGTTTTGGGAGATTTTATCCACACAGATGAACCTAAAAAAATCAACTATATTCTTCATAAATTAAAAGGAAAAATCTGCCTTATTCAAGGAAATCATGATTACATCTGGATGAATAAACCTGGTGTTGATATGGACCGCTTTGAATGGATAAAGCCTTATGCCGAAATTGATGACCATAAATCTACACTTATACTAAGCCATTATCCAACCTTCTGTTATAATCATCAGTACCAGCTCAAAAGTGACGGTTCACCCCAGACTTACATGCTTTATGGACACGTTCACAACAGTCATGATGAAAAACTTGTAAATACTTTTCAGGAAATGACCCGCCAAACAACAATTACAGTCAAAAAAACAGGCAAAGAGCGTCCCATTCCCTGCAATATGATAAACTGCTTCTGCATGTTCAGTGATTATACGCCGCTTCCACTAAAAGATTGGATTCGCCTCGATGCAAAACGACGGGAATCTCTCAAACAACAGGAAGAATAATAGCTCGCACCGTGTACCGATGTGTTATCCCTTCATTATTCCTTCATCATTTCTTCGACTTCTTTACGGGTTAAAGGCTTATTTTCAACATACTGCTGGCGGTTCTTTTCAATTTCTTCATAAGACCAGAACTTTCCTTCCCCCGCATTACCTTTTTTCATGCCCGGACAATCCTGCGCACATTCATCCCACATAGCTTTATCTTTTAACATCCAAGCCCAAAAAGGATAAGTAGAACACTGTACAGGGCGGGCAGAATAAGCAGAACAACCATTTTCCCACAAAATACAGTCGTAATTCTTTTTTTCTAAAAGCGATAAAACCTGCTCACCATAATAATAATCAGCCCAGCGGCAATACTTTGCGACAAACTCTTTTACAGTCATTTTAAAAAAATCACAAAGTGCAAGCAAATCACGCTTAGAAAGATAAACAAATCCCGGTGAATGTCCACAGCAAAAGGAACAGCGCTGACATTCAAAATGTAATCCATTTTTATAAAACAAATCTTTAGTTAAATCTTCTGACATATTTTCTCACATTCTATTTATTCAATTTTATATTCAACATTTTATCACAAAAACCTTTGAAAGAATAAGCATAAAGTCGTATAGTTAATTCATGTTTCATATTTTAGTAGTTGATGATGATAAAAATATACGCAAGTTAATCTCGTCATTTCTTCAGGCAGAAAATTATACAGTTTTTACCGCAGTTGATGGTGAAGACGCACTTACTCAAATGGAAAACAATCATATTGATTTGATTGTACTTGATATCATGATGCCAAAAATGGACGGCTATGAACTTACCCAATTATTGCGACAGGAAAAAAATAATATTCCAATCCTCATGGTTTCTGCAAAACAAGAGCAGGTTGCAAAAAACAAGGGCTTTATTGTTGGAACAGATGATTACATAACAAAACCTATTGATCCGGAAGAAATGCTTCTTCGTATAAAAGCCCTTCTGCGTCGTGCAAAAATTGTTTCTGAACATCAGATTATTATTTATGATGTTGTGATTGATTACGATTCCATGACCGTTGCCCGAAAAGGAGAAATCCAGGAGCTTCCACAAAAAGAGTTTCTGCTTTTATATAAACTGCTTTCTTACCCGGGAAAAATCTTTACCAGAATCCAGCTTATGGACGAGATTTGGGGCACAGATTCCGAAACCGGCTGGGAAACGCTTACAGTACACATTGGCAGACTAAGAAAACGTTTTGAAAGCTGGGATGAGTTCCAGATAGAAGCCGTAAGAGGTTTAGGTTATAAGGCGGTAAAGAAAAATGGATAGAGAAAAGGGAAAAAAGCGTATACATCTTACATTTTTGCTTGCAGTGGGAGTTTTTCTGACTGTAATTGTTGTGTTTGCCATAATTTTTACTATATGCAAGCTCATTCTAAAAATTAACATAATTCAGCTTTATGATTCAGAAGTCATAGATGCAAAAGCCGCTATAGCAGTATTTATTATTGCAAGCATTATTGTTGGCTATGGACTTTCATTATTATTCAGCAAGCTGCTGATGAACCCTATTAACAAAGTTGTAAATGCCATGCAGGAACTGGCAAAAGGAAACTTCAAGGAAAGGCTTTCTTTTGGTTCGCTGGATAAACATTCCGACATTTTTCATGACGTATCGGACAGTTTTAATAAAATGGCGAGTGAACTTGAGCACACAGAAACAATCAGCTCCGATTTTATGAATAATTTTTCTCACGAGTTCAAAACTCCAATTGTTTCAATTTCGGGATTTACCAAGCTCTTAAAAAAAGGCAATCTTACAAAAGAACAGGAAACAGAATATTTAAATATCATTGATGAAGAATCCAGCCGTCTAACCTATATGGCAACAAGTGTATTAAAGCTTATTAAAGTCGAAAATCAGACAATTCTTTCAAATATTACAAAGTTTAATCTTTCTGAGCAGATTAGAAACTGTATTCTTCTTTTGGAAGATAAATGGAGCAAAAAAAACATTGAACTTCAACTTGATTTTGACGAGTTTTACATTCATGCTAACGAAGAACTACTTAAACAGGTTTGGATAAATCTTCTGGATAATGCAGTTAAGTTCACACCAGAAAAACATTTAATAAAAGTAGACATTAAAGAAAAGGACGAAAATATTATAGTTTCTATTATAAATACGGGAAGTGAGATTCCTGCAAGCAGACAGAAGCACATTTTTAATAAGTTTTACCAGGCAGACGAGTCACATTCATCACAAGGAAGCGGACTCGGTCTAGCCATAGTAAAAAAGATTGTAGATTTACATAAAGGTCAGATTTGCGTTATAAGCGGAAATCAAAAAACCATCTTTTTAACAACCTTGCACAAATAATCCGGCTCAAAAGTTATAGGACTTCCATCCGGATTTTCATATTTTTGCTCCGGCTCAAAGGCCATTGCGATATCATCTGTCTTTATAACTTTGAACTTATCTAACGGCAAATGTTCATAAAGATTGGTTTTAAGACAAGGCTTTCCATCCTTTTCTGTAAAATCAATTTTTATTTCATTCTTTGTATCAATATATGCATCCTTTTCTTTGGAACTTGCTTCTGCGCCATTAAAATACAAATTACCTTCTGACCATACAGGAAGTTCACTGTAATAACGATCTGTAGTAACTGAACCCATGCCGCAATAACCTTCAAACTGAGCCTTCCATTCATCAAAGGTCGGATATTTGGAGAACATATAGGTTCCGCATTTAATGTTATTGTCATCCCAGCAGTTTGGTTTTGTTTCTTCCATCTTTTTCTTTAAAAATGGACGCATTGGCTTTTGAATAAAAATATTATTGTAGAACTTGTCATCACCATGAAGAATTGTCATAAAACCTGCAATTTCTGTTCTGTGAGGAACGTGATAAGGCGTATAGCGTGGAGAAACTCTGGTAGGTGCACCATTGTCTGTTCCTGTTCCAACTGCATCTAAACTTCCGGCAATAATATTGTGAACACAAGCGACACCCTGAGTTGCAATTTTTAATGCGCGATCAGAAAGGAAGATATTGTTATCAAGCAGAGTTGGACCATGCGAAACTTCTATAAATACATCTTCGCCAATTCCGCCCATGCTTTCGTTGTTCATGTTGTAATCAAAAGGAAGTGTATTATCGTGGAAATAGTTTTCTGTTACGCGGGTTCCCTGAGCCTGCCAGTCCAACCATAAGCCTCTTGTACAGTGATGAATGTGATTTCTACGGTAAATTACGTCGATTGCAGCATGCATTTTAATTCCGCCGATTTCTGCACCGGCAAGATTCTGCTTATTGTTTATATGATGAATGTGATTATCTTCGATGATAGAGAAAACTCCACCCAAATGTCCGACAATTCCAGTCTGTCCGCAATCATGAATCTCGCAACGACGGATTATGTGAGAACCAATATTTTCTTTTGTCCAGCCTTCGCGCTGAGCCTGACAAATACAATCACGTTCCGTCTGAGTTCCGTCTTTATATTTCCATTTGAGCCATTTGTTATCATTTTCCGGCTGAAGATATTTTCCAAGAGAAATACCGCTGCATTTTGATTCATAAACTTCACAATCTTCAATAATCCAGCCCTTTGACCAATGAGGACCAATCATTCCTTCCTGATAGGCTGTTGGAGGAGCCCACTGAGTTGCAGCCTTAGAAACTGTAAATCCACTTAATGTAATATAGCCCTTACCTTCTTCACTAGGATAAAAACAATTTCGACGTACACTAATTTCGACATTTTCTTTGTTAGGGTCTTTTCCCTGGAAGTTTGCATAAATTACTGTCTGATTTTTTGCACTATCCTGTTCACAATACCAGGTATAAATAGAAAAACTTGGATTCCAGGAAGCCTTATAAACAACAGGATTTTTTACCTCCTCCAGAGAGCGAACTTCATACATAGATTTTTCATTTAAGAAAACATCTCCAGTATGAGCAACCATATAGGCAATAAACCAGTCACCACTAACTAAGGTTGTATATGGATTATAATCTCCAAAAATTGAATTAGAAATGCGGGCAACATAAACATTTCCTTCAAGCTTTTCCCAATTTTTTATTTCTTCTGCGCCCGTAATGTGAGCAGCTTTTACTTTCTCTGATTTATAAATAATAGGTTTATCTTTTGTTCCGCCATTTTTTGGATTAACATATTCGCGGTAAATACCAGGGGCAACAATAACCTCATCACCGGCAACTGCAATTTCGGCAGCCTGCTGAATTGTTTTAAAAGGCAAATCTTTTGTACCCTTTCCAGACTGATTTGCGGAAGCATTTACATAATAAATCATATTTTCTCCTTATTATATTGCAATTCTATAAGAATGATTTTAAAATTGATAGCATAAAACAAGTAATTTATTGAAAAATTGGAGTTTTTTGATGAAATCAAAAAGTCAAACCGAATGTTACGTAAACACGCAATATGATGTAATTGTAGTTGGAGCTGGTAACGGAGGAATGGTTGCCGCTGCAACATGTGCAAAAAACGGATTTAAAACCCTTCTTTTAGAAAAAAATAACACACCGGGAGGAAGCGCCTCCAGTTTTGTACGCGGACGTTTTGAGTTTGAACCTTCCTTACATGAACTTTGTGCAGTAGGAACAAAAGAAAATCCAGGAACAATCTATTCACTTTTTGACAATCTTGGAGCAAAAATAAATTGGAAATATGATGATTATCTTTTCAGGGCAATTGTAAAAGGAGAAAACGGCTATGATGCAAGAATCAAGTCGGGAATTGAAGACTTTTGCGATTCTATGGAAAAAGCAGTTCCGGGATGTCGGGAAAGCGTTCATTCTCTTTTTGATGTAATAAGACAAGATGAAGAAGCCCTTGCTTATAACGACAAAAAAAATGGAAATCCTAATAAACTGACAATGGTTTCTAAATATGCAACTTTTTTGAGAACTGCCGCCCATTCAGTAGAAGCATTAATGAATAGCCTTGGCATTCCTAAAAAAGCACAGAATATTATAAGCACCTATTGGTCATATCTTGGAGTTCCTACAGACGAAATGAGTGCCCTTCACTTTTTTCTGATGGTTAACGGATATATAAAAGAAAAAGCAGCAGTACCTCCCTTCCGTTCCCATGAGCTTTCTGTAGCAATTATTGATGTTCTTTTAAAAAATGGCGGACAAATCTGGTATAACAGCGAAGTAACTGAGTTTATTTTTAATCCAAAAGGAAAAGTTTGTGGTGTTATAGCCAATGGTCAGAAGCTTTATGCTAAACAGATAATTTCAAATATTATTCCTAATAATGTTTACAACCGTTCTGAATATGTATTTTTACCTAAAAAAGCAATCAAACTTACAAATGCACGCAGCTTTGGTCTTTCTATCTATTGCGCCTATATTGGTTTAGATTGTTCTATGGAAGAATTAGGAATTGAAGATTACACTGTTTTTGTTTCAGATACGCCTAATCCAAGAGAACAGTTTAAGAAACTTAAAAACAGCACAACCTATATTGTAAACTGTTTAAATAAGATTTTACCTGACAGCTCACCAAAAGGAACCTGTACCTTATTCTTTAGTATTCCTGCTTTAGGTTCTGATTTCCCAAAAGATTTAAAACCTCAGGATTACAAACATTTTAAGAGTAATTTCATGCGCAAATATATAGAAGATTATCAGGAACTAATGCATATAGACATTATGTCTCATATTGAAGAAATTGAAATTGCTACTCCTGCCACTTTTGCCCGATACCTGGGAACTCCGGAAGGAACAATTTATGGCTATCATCTTTCTTACTGGGACAGCATGATTTCCCGCTTTACCGCAAAGGAAAAAAATATTTCTATCCCAGGATTAACCTTCTGTGGAGGCCACACAGCTCAGGGAGATGGCTTCAGCACTTCTTATACAAGTGGCCAGACAGCAGCCAAAATAGCAATGAAAAATATCAAAAAGGATAAATAAAAATAAGGATAAAAAAAATGCCAAAATTACCAAAAATTAAAATACCAGATTTAAAAGCACTTACCCTGGACAAGTTTTTGAAATTAGGAAGTCTTAGGGAAAAAATTATAAAGGCCGCTTCTGATAAAAAAATACCTGAGCTTGAATCTTATGCCCCAAATGCCATGGCTTTGGCAAATCATCCAAAAGAGCAGCATTTGATTATTACTGATGTTATTGATCATGAAAACGGATTTAAAAGCTTTGTATTTGGCCCTGATTCTTCGATGGGAACAGAAAAGCTGGCATATTTTAATGCAGGAGATTACATCAGCCTTACAATTCAAATTGGAAAATCAATCATAACCCGGCCATATTCTTTTGCTTCTTCACCAAAAGAATCTTTAGAAGGAAAATACATGATTTCGATTAAAAAGGTTGAAGGCGGATTTTCTTCTGAATATATTTTTGACAATTGGAAGGTGGGAACAAAAATCACCGCTTCTGCTCCACTGGATATGCTGAGTTATGAAGCTTTGCGGGATGCTCCAACAATTGTTGCCGTTGCAGGTGGAAGCGGAATCACACCATTTTACTCTATGGCACAGGCAATAAGGGATGGTTTTGAAGATTTTAATCTTGTGCTTCTTTATGGAACAAGAACGCTTAAAGATGCAGTTTTCTTAAAGGAAATGCATGAAATAGAAAAATCCTGTCCAAAGTTCAAAATGGTAAATATCTTGAGTGAAGAAAGCATTGAAAACGCAAAAAAGGCTTTTGAAAAAGATAATTTTATAGACGAACTTAGTCTTGAAGAAGGCTTTATTACCGCAGAAATTATAAAAAAGTATACACAAGAGATTAGTGATTATTCTGTTTTTATGTGTGGACCAGGTGCCATGTATAAAGCAGTAGACAGAGAATGTGAAAAGCTTGGTATAAAAAAACGAAGAATCCGCTATGGTGCAGCAGAAGAATACAAGCCAGCAAAAGCAGAAGATTTCCCAAAAGAAAAAGCAGGAACTTATTCGCTCACCGTAAAAATGCACGATAGAGTACAAACAATTTCCTGCTCCTCTGATGAGCCTTTATTAGTAGCACTGGAGCGAGCCGGTATAAAAGCTCCTTCTCAGTGCAGGCGTGGAACTTGCGGATGGTGCCGCTCAAAGCTTGTAAGCAAAAGCGACAGTGTTTTTATTCCAGCCGATATTGATAAAAGACGTGCAGCAGACAAAACATACGGATACATTCATCCCTGCTGCACCTTCCCGATTGGAAATGTAATTATTTATTTGGAATAGCAAAACCCTTTGTCTAGCGTGAATAACCCATGGCGACGATTGTAAAGCCCTTGCTTTCTTCACCGTCAGCCATTTTGATTTCTACGGTATGTTTGGCAGCTACTTCTTCATCAATTATGTATACAGGCACACAATTGCACCAACCGCCGGCTTTTCCGCCATCGTAAGTTGCCTTTAATTGTCCATCAACATAAACATCTGCCTTACCAAACTTTTCGCTGAGCCAGCTGCCCTGTTCTTTGTAAGTCAAAATCAAAGCCTTGCAGTTAATTTCCATAACAAAGCTGCCCTTGCCCGATGCATGATGCCAGTTTTTAGGGAAATTGCCTTTTCCTGTCTTTTTGATTGACTGAGTATAATCATCGGTACCACCAAAAACACCTGCTGTAATTTTTACGTTTTCATCATCACCTAAAATGCGGGTAAAGTTTGTCAAAGGCTTTGGTCTGCACCAGTTTTCTGGAATTGCAAAAGCTTCTTCTGCCGGAGCGGCATCTGTTTTTGCAAGAAGATTCATAAGGCAGTCAGCCTGGATTTCGTGACCGGCCTTTGTCGGATGAACATTGTCTGTGTAATAATCCGTTTTTGTAAAATCATTTGCCGAGGTTGCTCTCTGTACCAGGGCTAAAACATTCACCTGAGGAATGCCATAATAGTTTGCTACAACTTTTTTCTGGTTGGCAGTGTTTCCGTAAGTTGCTGCAGAATAAAGAGCGATTACCGCACATTCATCATTTGCTTCTAAAGCATTGCGAACAAGGGCTTCAAACGCTCTTGTACTCAGGTCGCTGCCATCATCATTAACCGCAAACTCTATGATAAGCAAATCTGGTGTGTGGCCCAAAACATCAACAACATCACTCTGATAACGAACTAATCCAAGTTGAGATGGAGTTCCGCTAAGACCGGCTCCATCAAAATAAACATTTGCACCATCATTTGGTGTGTAGGCTGCTTTAAGCTTTTTATTAAACTGATATGCATAACCGTCTTTGTAATTGCTTGGTCCAGCACCTTCTGTAACCGAACCGCCTAAAGCTGCAATATAAACATTTTCACCTGCACGTAATTTTTCAATTACTTTTTTAAGGCGATAAGTGTTTCCTGTTGAAACAAAAGACAAATCAAGTAATTCGGAATAGCGGTCTTCTTCAATTCCAAATGGTTTGCCTGACTGTGTCTTTTTTTCGACATCTGATGCTTTTCCAGAATCAGTTGCACAAGAAGTCAGGGTGATTGCAGTAATCAATGCTACAGAAAGAGCATAAATTACCACGTTTTTTTTAGGTCTTTTCATTATATTTCCTCCATATTTAAACCAACTGTATGATTTTTATGACAGTTGAATTAAAGCTATTTTGTATAACCGAATGCTAAAATCGTAAAGCCTTTGTTTTCATCTCCGGCGGCCATTTTTACTTCAACAGTATGAATGCCTGTACTTGCTTCGTCAATGATTATTTCCTGTACACAATCGTTCCAGCCACCTTCTTTTTTACCGTCAAAGGTTACTGAATTGTCCTGTGTTGAATTAATCTTTTTTCCGTCAACGAAAACTTCAGCTTTTCCAAATGGATTATTTGCAGATAACCAGGAGCCCTGATGCTTATAAACAAAAATTAAACTTTTGCAGTTCAAAGTCATTTTGAAAGCTTCGGTTCCACGAGTGTGATGCCAGTTGTCCGGGAACTCTGTACCGCCAATTTTAAGACTTTGTGAGTTTGAATCCTTATCGGTAAAGCTTCCTGCTGTGATTGTGACATTTTCATCATCAGCGGCTGTATTTGAATAAAGAGGGTGCAGATTATAGAAGCAGTTTTCGTTTTTTGGAGAAGGAAGGATATAAGTTGCTTTATCAGAGCTTGTTTCGTGTGAAGTTGCTTCATCAGCGGAACTTGATTCTTCCACATCAGACTTTACAGAGGCGTTTTCATCAAGTAGGGAAATTACATTCATCAGACATTTTGCCATAAAAGTATGGCCGGCGGTTGTAGGATGAACATAATCAAAAAAGAACTTTGCCTCATCAATATTAGAGGACGGATTTTCAACCGCATTCTGAATACTGATTCTTGGAAGACCATAATGTTCTGCAATCGGATCAAAGGCTCCCTGGCAGTTTTTATAAGTTTTAGCATCCGAATATAAAGAAATAATTGTAGTTTTTGGATTTTCTGTAAGTACACTGCGAATTATTCCTTCATAAGCACGAACGCCCGGTTGGCTTCCATCATCATTTACAGAAAACTCTAGAATCAAAAGGTCTGGCGTGTGATTAAGCCGCGCAACTACATCTTTTTGAAAGCGAATTACACCGAGTAAAGGCGGAGTCCCACTGAGACCTGCACCAGCAAATTGTATGTTTGCTTTTGTATACTGGGCCTTGAGCATATCCATAAACTGATAAGCGTATCCTTTTGTATACACTTTATCTTCTTCTGCGCAGGCGCCTTCTGTAACAGAACCTCCCAAGGCTGCGACATAAACTTTTTCGCCATTTTGAAGCTTGGAAATCAAGTTTTTTGTAACACCGTCCAAATATGCTTGAGACCCTTTGCTGATAAGAGAGTTTTGAATATTTGCTTCATATTGCTCCTGAGAGCAACCAAGATTTGTTTTCATTTCTGAATTATACCCCTCATTTCATCCAAACTGTGATAACCTTTGCGTTTCATAAAGGCAGTGAGTCCGTCGATGATTTCTACCATTGCAAGAGGATTTGCAAAGGTTGCGGTACCGACTTCGATTGCAGCAGCACCCGCCATGATAAATTCAACGGCATCTTCCCAGGTCGCTATACCACCGATTGCAATTACTGGTACCCTCTCCTCCGGCGGTAGGGTGTTTATGGCCTGAACCAGCTCGTAGACGAGGCGGACGGCGATGGGTTTGACTGCAGGGCCACCAACACCAGCCTTTAAGTTTTCAAAAACTGGGACTCCTCGCTCTATATCGATTGCAATTCCCTGGAAAGAATTGCATAAGCTTATTCCATCGGCACCGGCTTTTATGCAGGCAAGAGCAACATCATTCAACTCCAGAGATTGTGGTGTAAGTTTTACGATAAGCGGTTTTGTTGTAACTTCTCTGACAGCTTTAACAATCTGTTCTGCGGCGGCACAAGTCATTCCCCAGGCAGCACCACCCGCTTTTACGTTCGGACAGGAAATATTCAGCTCGATGATAGGGACATTTGTTTTTTCAAGAAGTTTTGCCCCTTCAACATAGCTTTCCATTGTACTTCCGCTAAGATTTGCAAGAGTGACAGGTTTTAGAGTCATCATCTGAGGAAGCTCTTCTTTTATAAAATGTTCAATTCCAGGGTTTTGAAGACCGATTGAGTTCATCAGGCCGCCGGTAAACTCCCACAAACGGATTCCCTTGTTTCCCTGGCGAGGTTCAAGAGTTAGACCTTTGCTGGCGATTCCTCCAAGGCGATTTACATCAAAAACTGTCTGATATTCTGTACCAAATCCAAAAGCCCCGGAACTTCCGATTACAGGATTTTCAAAATGAACGCCTTTTATATCTACGCTAAGATCAGGTTCCTCATTTTGTGAAAGAGGCTGACGGCGTGGCTGAACTTTTATTCCGGCTACTGTGTCAGATGGTTTTTCAAAAGGAAGAATACGGGAGTCAAAAACAGGCCCGTCTTTACAGCAGCGCAACATTCCTTTTGTAGTTTCGATTGTGCAGCCAAGACATACGCCTGCTCCGCAAGCCATACGTGCTTCCATACTAAGAAAACATTGTATTCCGCATTTTTCGGCAATCTGCTTTACATAGGCAAGCATAGGTGTTGGACCGCAGGCATATACTGCATCATATTTATTTGATTTAAGAAGTTCTGATGTAAAAGCCGCAGAAAGCATTCCATGAACACCAACCGAACCATCATCAGTTGTGATTGTAAGATTTGCTGGCTTTATGTACTCTAGCCCTTAAGAGCCGCTCTTAAACGATGCAAAAAAATCGTATGACGCAGCAGGGAGAGATTCTGCAAGGCCTGCAACAGGTGCAACACCAATTCCTCCGCCCACAATACATACACGCTCATTTGCAGTTACTTCAAAGCGGTTTCCGCAAGGACCTAAAAGGCTTACTTCATCATCAGCGCGTAAAGAAGTAAGTTCAACTGTTCCCTTACCCTTTACCAGAATTAAAAACTGTATTTCCAAACTCCCGTCAGCGCAGCGTTCAGAATGAAAGACACTAATCGGGCGCGGCAAAAGCACATCACTTCGCTTTGCATGGAGCATATAAAACTGCCCGGGAAGCGGCTGTTCGCCATTTTTCATCTTAATTATAAGATTTTTTACAGAACCAGAAGGATTTGCTCCTTCCACAAGCTTTACATCAACAACTTTTCCATCCGCAAAAACAGGAAGCGGTACTCCATGACAATCTTTAATCATAGTGCGTATTCTAGCAGATATAAGAAAATTTGTAACCTGCATTGAAACTTTTGCATTTTTCTACTATTATAAAATCACTTGCCGGGATGGCGGAACTGGTAGACGCCCAGGACTTAAAATCCTGTGTCAAGCAATTGACGTGCCGGTTCGACCCCGGTTCCCGGCAAGACGGACTTTTTCGGCAACGAAAAAGTCCTTTTTTTATATTTGGAGACCTTCTATGCAGTTTCATTCGTATTCATCTCAATGCGCATTTTCCTCTCTTGAAGATATCAAAGGCAAACACGTAACAGTTATGGGCTTAGGCCTAAATGGCGGCGGCCTTGCAGCAGTACGTTTCTTTTTAAAAAAAGGTGCTTATGTTATTTCTACCGACATGAAAACTGCAGAACAGCTTAAACCGTCTGTAGACGCACTGATGAACGATAAAAGTCTTC